>Ga0081539_10000077_pt1 | contig 228125 bp, 224 predicted proteins | sample TabmetS4T2R2_FD_71023 | JGI IMG/M metagenome (GOLD analysis project Ga0081539, IMG submission 71023) | Tabebuia heterophylla rhizosphere microbial communities from the University of Puerto Rico - S4T2R2 | ecosystem: Host-associated > Plants > Roots > Rhizosphere ... | reverse complement strand
GCCGATTCGTTTGCGGCCATTGTTGTTGAGAATCATGCAGCTCCAATCGTGCGACGCATCGGCGCTGCGCGATTCAGCCGCGTTCGAAGCCTGTTTCGAAAGTCAGCGTCGCGCCTGGCGCGCCTCGGCCAGGGGAATCGTGGCCGACGCCGAGATTTACGCGCGCGCGTGGGGATTTCGTTTGGAAGATGTCGATGTACCGGTCCGGCTCTGGCACGGCAAACAAGACCGCGCTTTTTCCGTTCGTCTCGCCGAAGAAGTCGCCCAGCGCTTACCCAACTGTCAGGCCCACTTCATCGACAACGAAGGCCATTATTCGCTCCCAATTCGTCACGTCCGCGAAATCCTCGGGGATCTGATTGCGTAATCGCACGGGGGGTGCCGCAGCGCTCGTCAGATTGTTGTGCCATCGCGCAACGATGCACGCCAAGCGCGCAGGACCCAACCGATGCACCAGATGAAACTGAATGCGATTACGTAGACGAGAACATTCGCCAGCACCATTTCTGCAACCAGAAGGTATGACCCGAACTCGTGCTCGTGACCAGCAGTGGCCATGAGGAAAATCGAAGTCGGCCAAAGCTGGAGCAGAATGACGGTGAAGCGGGAATATGGAAGCCACTGCGACGCCGCAGGAATGAGCAGACCAACAGCGATGCCAGCGCCGACGAACCATCGAAATCTCGGAATCTTCACGATCTAGCGAGACACAAGATCAGCGACCGCAAGCCCGAGGCAGTCCAGCCTTGCTCGTGGCTCGCTGCATCCATCGGTTAAACGGCGATTCGCTCAAACGAAACGTTTGGAATGTCCTCGACTCTTTTGTGCGCGTGCTCGAGCGTGATTCCACAAATCTTACCGTCAGCGTCGATATCCAGGAGTGTGTCCTCGTCCAAGTCGCGCGTCTCTGCGACTTCCGCGCTGCGGAACTCGATGTAAAGCGTATCAGTGTCCTGGAAGTAACGAATCTTCACGGGCGAAATGAGCGGTCAAAGCCCTTGGTTAACGACGTGATCATCATGCGAATTTGTCTGCACTCCCACTGTCGCTAAGCCGTCGCAACTCATCTAGCTCTCGGCGAACTTGCTCTCGCGTCTTGCCTAGCCGGTGGAAAATATCTTCGGTAATTGCTGCGACAATCGCGTTCGCGACGCGAAGATTCGAGTAAATGCCGTAAAGCTTCTCGTTGATCGATGCGCGCCCAGCGGAGTTGAGCATGTCGACGATGTTCTCTGCGATAAAACGGTGAATCAATACGTTGCGCTGCCGGTGTGCTCTCTTGAGGATGTCGCGTGACTTACGATCAATCGTTCCTTGTGAGTAGAGGATTCGGAACATATCGGCTAGGCAGGTCTCAACAAAACCGTCACTCGACCGACGTATATTGGGCGGAACCGTAATCGCGCCCAAGCGCTCCAACCCAGTGACCATGTTCTGAAGTCCACGCTCGTAGAGCTGTGCGAGATAGACCGTGAGTCCAAAGTTCTCAATCACAAGTAAGCTCTCGTGAGAAAAATCAGTGTTTGAGCCAAATCGTTTTAGAGACATAGCGCGCCAGTCGTCTAATTATATTTCGGCGCAAATTCTACGTCTTCAAAGACGCAATTTCTTGCGTTCAATCCGACGCCTTTTGCTTCATTAGATCACCGAGGACGTACGGAAATTTCCACTGCGCCCTAAGCAGGCGCGGTTTCTTTTCCCTGCGGCGGATTCGCGCAGACTTCGAGCGCATCCATGAAACTTTCTAGGGTCGGGTAAATGTGGTTGTGCGGGAAGTCAGCCTCAGCCCGCTGACTTAGCCACATCGGCATAGAGAGCACTCCGCCAGGTTGAACAATGTGGCCCTTCACCCAGGGATGCGCCGACGGGCAGCGAAAGAGACGGAGAGCTAAATGATTTAGTTGTAGTCCGAAATTCATGCTTCCGGCGTGAATCTGATACGGCTGCAACACTCCACCGTTCCAAACAGAGAATCCGCGGAGCACATGCAGGTTAAAACCTCGTTCATAAATGTACGCCGCCCATACATGAAATTCAGTTGGCGCTTCCGTTCCTCGCGCGACAGGGAAAAGCGATGGTACGACTTTAATCATCTCGCCTTGTGGCAAAGCATGTTCAAGCATGATCGCCGTCTTCAACAGCCATCGAATCATCGGTTCGGACTCGGAGCGGATCGATTGGAGTTGCGTCAATTGGTGCGGCTGAAAGTTTGGTTCGATGCATTCGCCGAAATGCTGCTGCGCCCACGCTTCGAGTTCCGACATCCAACCGCTGTTGCAGTCTTTACACACCTGTTTTGTCTTTAAGTGCTCGCATTTAATTAGCGGCCGCAGGTCTAGCCCCTCATTCTCGCTGAAATGGCCGGGGTGAAATCCAAGTTCGCGGATGCCCATGCGTTTGGAGAGCCACTCTGCAATCGGATGTTCCCGAGAGTTTGCCGGTGCGCCACAGAATATGCAGCGCCTTGTCGTTTTCTGACTGTCGGCAGTGGCGGTTGCTGTGTGGTGCATTGCACACACAATATCGCTCAATGCTGTGCAATTTCATGCTGATGGTGTAGTAAATCCGCAATGATCGCATTTCGTGTTGCTTTATGAAGAGACGAGCCACGCGCTTCGTTGAAAAACAGGAAGCGCGCGGCCTGTCTCCAGCGCGTCGAACGCGCTCCTGCGGTGTCGCGTTTAACCCAAAATAAAACGGATCGACAAACGCCCGGCAGATCGGATTAGAACAAGCGGATGCCGTTGACGATGAAGCTGAAGCTGGTCTCGAGGAACTTGGCGGCTTTGGTGGAGGCGAGCATGCGGGTGAGGAAGATTTCGAAATATTCCATCACGCCGGAGATGCTGGTGTCGATGGTGAGGTCGAGGACGATTTGTTTGCTGGCGCTGTCGATCTTGAGCGAGCTGCGCTCGACCGAGTAGTTGACGCGGTCGTGGATGTCGAACTTGATCATGTCGGGGTTGCGGACCCGGCTGCGGTGGACGTCGCTTTTATCGGCGAGGATGAGGGCGGCGGCGACGGCGTTGATGGCGCAGCCGTCGGCTTCGTGGTGGTTGCCGATCGCGCCGATGACTTCGAGGATTTCTTCGTCGGGCATGCCGTGGTCGGAGAGGATGCGGAGCGCGATGACGGCGCCGGTCTGGGCGTGCATGACGCGGTTCACGGCGTTGCCGATGTCGTGGAGGTAACCGGCAATGGCGGCCAATTCCGCTTCGCGCTCGTCATAACCGAGCTCGCGCAGAATCCGGCGCGCGGTTTTGGCGACGAGCTTGGCGTGGCGTTCGCCGTGCTCGGTGTAGCCGACCATGGCGAGGGCTTGATCGGATTTGCGAATAAAAGTCTGCACCCGCGGGTTGGCGCGGATGGTTTCGAGCGTGATGCCGTCGACGCGTGGGGGAGCAGTGACAATTGCCGGTTCGTCTTCGACCAGGTTCTGAGTTTGCGGAGTCATTTTCTAAAAGGCAGCTGTGAGGGAGCAGACAGTGCGCCAGTTGGTGGATTCGATCAAGCGAGGGGCGGGGGGTCAGCGACCCCGGCTAACAGGGCGTCATCTCTTTGAGGACACCAAGTCGGTGGGCGCGGCACTCGGCTCGACATGCGGAGAACTGTTTTTTGCGCCGATAACCGCGGCATCGATTTTGATTTTCGATTCCATCATTCGGTCGAAGGAGAAATGCTCGCGCGCATAAGTGAGCGCGTTGCCGGCGCATTTCGCCGCCAGAGCGGGATCGGAGAGAAATTTGAGGACGCCGGCAGCCAATGCTTCGCTGTTGCCCGGCTCGACGAGCAAACCGTTGTGGCCATCAGCGATGATTTCCGGGATGTCGCCTATACTCGTTGCCACGAGGGGCCGCCCGGTGGCGAAAGTTTCGCGCAAGACGATGGGGGAAGCTTCGGTGCGCAGGGAGGCGATGACGATGATGTCGCATGCGGCGAAGATGTCTGGCGTGTCCCAGCGATAGCCGACGGTAAAGATGCGGTCGGCGAGATCGGAGCGGTTGATGGCGAGTCGCACTTTTGCGCCGAGCTTGAGCCAGCCGGTGCCCTGGCCGACGACGACAAAGCGCGCATCGGGTCGTTGTTCCAAGACGCGCGCCGCCGCCTCGACAAAGAGCGTCTGGCCTTTATCGGGTCGGATCATGCCGATGTTTCCGATGAGCGGTGTGTCCGCATCTAATCCGAGCTCGCGCCGGAATTTCATCCGGTCACGTGAGGGATTGAACTTTTCTAGGTCGACGGCTGAACCGACGACTTCGATCTTCGCGGGGTTGATTCCGTTTTGCTGGACGAGCTGACGTTTGATGACGGCGGCGTCGGCGAGAATTTTCGTGCAGCCGTGCTTGAAAATGAACGCGCGCGCTTTGTTGCCGATCGGGTCGGTGATGCAACGCGCGCGAATGAGTGGAATGCCGAGGAGATAGAGCGGCAACGCCAGCCAGTGATCTTTTGAACTGAAAGCTTTGATGAGCTCAATGCGATGCCGGCGGCAAAGTCTCCAGAGCCGCCACCAGGCGAGGGGATCGAAGCGTCGGCGCAGCCGCATGGAAATCGCGCGGGTGCCGAGCTCGCGCGCTTTGGCAAAGACTTGCGACTCGGGATCGCAGACCAGCCACGCCTGATGCCCGTGCGCGTTGAGCCAATTGATCTCGAGACAGGTGCGATATTCCTGGCCGCCCCAGCTACGGCTGCTCTCGATGTAAAGGACGTTCATCTAAGATCGACAATTGTAGCGGCGTTTGTGTCAAACGCCGGACGCGAAGGCGCTTGGCACAAGCGCCTCTACAACGCTTCTGCGGCGCGTTTTTCCAGAATGTAATCGTGGATCGTGTTGACGCTGCGCAGGGCTTTGCCGGCGACCTCTGCGTTAGGGACGCTCACGCCGAAAGTTTTTTCCATGCTCACGGCCAGCTCGAGCGCGTCGATGGAATCGAGTCCGAGACCATTCGGGCCGAAGAGAGGCAGGTCATCGCCGATTTGGTCGGCGGTGGTTTGCAGCATCAGGTTCTTCACCAGCATCTCTTTGATGCGCTGGCGGAGATTGTCGGAATCGCTCATACGAGAACGCCGATTGTGTCGCAACGGGCAGGTCGGGTCAAACTGGGAGCAAATTTTGGGGACACGACAGAGCGTGTCCCTCCATCAAACCTGGTCGACTTTATCGCCCGGGGTGACGGTCTGGCTTGGATCGGGACGGGCCGTGGCGCTCGGCGGATTCTCGATTCGCGGCACCGTGGCTTCGGCCGTCTTGACTTCCGATTTCGGCGGTTCGGTCTCGGATTTGCCGGCTTTATGCAGCTCGTCGCTGAACTCGTCCTTGGCTTTTTGGAATTCCTTGACCGCCTGGCCCATTCCGCGGGCGAGCTCGGGCAATTTTTTCGCACCGAAGAGGACCAGGATGATCAGCAAAATGATGATCAGATCCGGCCCAGCCAGGTTCATGAAGCTGGCGAGAAAGCTCATCGCAGTCAAAAGATCAGGCCGTCCGAGGAAGTTGCAAGACAATTCGCGGTTGGACTGAGTCGTGCAAACTAGACATGGCGTTCGTTTCTGGCGCGTCGCCCGTTATGGTCATGCCGAGCCCTTCGACTGCGCTCAGGACAGGCGGAGGCGAGGAATCTCTTACTGCTAATTCCGGTCCTCGCTTCGCTCGCGAACAATGAGAGATGTCTCGACTTCGCTCGACATGACAGCAGCGCGTTGGACGAACCGGTTCCCCAGCACGCGACCTGCTGAGTTATTAACAGTTATTGACAGGGCCGCCCGGCTATGGAAAACAACTAACCCCGCGCCTTATGCGTCCGATCTGGAAAGGCAGCATCAGCTTTGGGCTGGTTTACATCCCGATCGCGGTTTATCCGGCGACGCGGGAAGAGAAGATCAGTTTCCGCCAATTGCGCGCGAGCGATCTGAGCCCGATCCGATACAAAAAAGTCGCGGAGGCGGATTCAAAGGAAGTTTCGGCCGACCAGATCGTGAAGGGATTTGAGTACGAGCGGGGGCGTTACGTTGTCCTAAAGGACGAAGATTTCGAGAAGGTGCGCATCGAATCGACGCACTCGATCGACATCAGCGATTTCGTCGAGCTGGAGCAGGTCGATCCGAAGTTTTTTTATCGGCCGTATTTTTTGGAGGCGCAAAAGGGCGGCGAGAAAGCGTATGCGCTTTTGCACAAGGCGTTGAGCGGGACGGGCAAGATCGGGATTGCGAAAGTGGTGATCGCGAACCGCGAATACCTCGCGGCGGTGAAACCGGACGGCTTGTTTCTGATCCTGGAGCTGATGCATTTCGCGACCGAAGTGCTGACGCCGGAGGAACTGAACCGGCCGGCGACGCAGTTGAGCGACAAAGAGTTGAAGATGGCGCAGGCGCTGATCGACAGCATGTCGGGCGAATGGCAGCCGGAAAAATATCGCGACCAATACCGCGACGCGCTCATGGAAATCATTGAAAGCAAAGCGAAGAACAAAGAGCTGCCCGCGCCGCCGCCGAGCGCGCCGCGGGCGACGAACGTTGTCGATCTTGTAAAAGTGCTGCAGGAGAGCATCAACCGCAGCCAATCGGTGCGGCAAAAACGGGCGAGCGGGACGGTGCGCTCCGGCGTGCGCTCGGCCAGCGGCCTGGCCAGACAAAAGCGGCGCACTGCGGCCTGACCTATTTAGGTGCTTCGCCGCTGAGCCGCCTTGGCATTGCCTACGGCGTGCCGAGGGACGGCGGACGCGACAGCCAGCGAGCAGTTACAGGCTTTTCTCCAGTAGCTGTGTCAGCACTCGACGCGAGTCGAAGAATTCCTCCGCCACGGCGCGCGCGGCACGACAATGCCCATCGTAGTCCTCGCGGAGCTGCGCGATTGCGCCGACTGCGCCATCGCGATCGGAGAACGCCAGTAAGCCGCGGCCGAGAGGGAGAAACTTGCTGAAGCCGGTGTCTTGCAGAACGACCGGCCGCCCCGAAGCGAGATAAGCGGCGCTACGTTCGCTGAACCAGCCGCAATGCGTGACGACGTAGCCGTGTTTCGCGACCGAAAATTCGGCCCGGGAATCCTGCAGATATTTTTGATAGCACCACGGGGTGAGGGTGACTTCGGCGGCATCGCGTAGACGCCAGCCGCCCTGGAGCAGCTTGCGGCGGACTTTGATTGGGTCGGCGATCTTCGCCTCGATATTGATCGCGATCTCCATCGCTTCGGCAGTGCTTTGGGGCAGAGTTAAGAAGGGGCCGAAGGCGCGTGCCTTGGTCCCGAAGACCAGCTCTCCATGCCGATGATCGCCGATTGGGTTCCAGCTCATGACCGTGCTGAACGGCCCGGATGGATCGGCTGGAATTACCGGCCAGAACTCCGTTACGACCGGCTGCCGCGTCGGCAGCCATTCCACCCCGCCCGTCGGCATGGTGCAGCCGGGGTGGTGTGCGTTTTCCGCAAACGTGAACCTGAGGTGATAGTCCGTGAACGCCCCGCCGCTTCCGAGTCCACCAATTTGCGTAAAGACTGGATCGGTATCGATGAGGACACGCCGCCGGCACAAAGCGAGCTCGGGAATCCAATTGAGGTTACTGAGATTGAGATAGAGATCGGAGTCGCGACAGCGCGCCGCCAATTCTTCGCGGCTCATCCCATGGGCCGAGCCGTCCTCTGCCAGATAAGAAATCGGGCAAGTCATCTCGTGCCTGTGCAGAAGCTCGCGCAGGTAACCGATGCCAAAGGCTGGATCAGCAGTCATCGCATCGCGCGGCGGCTCGTAACAGGACTTCGGCCACCCGTAATCTTCGAAGTAGGTCACCTCGTGGCCAAGTTTGAGCAGCCCCGCGACGTACTGAAAATGATGCCAGACAAATCCGCCGAGCGGCAGTCGGATCATGCTGCCTGAGCAAACAATTTTCAGGCTCACAGCGAACGGTCGGTTAATTCCGTTCGGCGCGATCGCGGATCATATGCAATCCGACAAGCATCAGCCACGGAACCAGCAGCACAAAGAACAGGCGTTGCATCAAGCCGGAAAGGCCAAGCCCGAGTGCCGAGAAACGCGCGAACAAGAACACGACAATAAGGGCAGTTGAAAGGCCCAGTGCGGGAGTGGCGATGTTTCTCCATTTTTCATCGCGCACGAACGTCACCGAAAAAAGCATGGGCGCGACTGCCATTGTGGGGAAAGCCAGCCGGCTGCCGAGCGCGTGCAAGCGCAAAGGCGCAACCTTAAAGGAGGCGGTCAGACCGGAGGGAAACAGCCCGCCCAGCACGACGCCGCCTGCCGCAATGATCAAGAGCGAAAACGCGATCCATTTCAGGAGCGCGCGTGGCAACGCCATGGCCAAGCCGGACGCGGCGGCCAGCAGAGCCACGGCCAAGGCGAAGAAGCTCGTCGTCATCCACGCGCCATAGGCTCCGAGCACATACGCGCTCATCGGCACACGCATTGGGCTGAACTGCGGCTCGAGAAAATGCATCGCGAGGATAATCGCCAGCCAGTACGCGCTGGCCGCGATGATGATCAGGCCGAAACTGCGGCTCCGATTCACTTGTTCAGGGCTCAGCTCGCCGTGCGAGAAGGCGAGATTCGCGCGGCACCTTCGCAATGACAGAGATCACACGTCGTAATACATCGTGAACTCGTAGGGATGAGGACGTAAACGCAGGGCGTCGTATTCCTTTTGTTTCATGTCGATCCAATTGGCGATGAAGTCGGCGTTAAAGACGTCGCCGCGGAGCAGGAATTGGTGATCGGCCTGGAGCGCTTCGATCGCCCCGCGGAGTGAATCGGGCACACTCGCGATCTCGGCCAGCTCTTCCGGCGGCAGTTCGTAAAGGTTTTTGTCGAGTGGATCGCCGGGATCGATGCGGTTTTGGATTCCGTCGAGTCCGGCGAGAAGCATCGCCGAGAAAGCGAGATACGGATTCGCCGCCGGGTCCGGGGTGCGAAACTCGATCCGTTTCGCCTTCGGGCTCGCCGAATATGTCGGGATCCGAATCGCGGCGGAACGGTTGCGCGCCGAATAAGCGAGATTAACGGGCGCTTCGAATCCGGGGACAAGCCGCTTATAGCTGTTGGTTGTCGGATTGGTCAGGCAGGTGAGGGCGGGCGCGTGACGTAAAATGCCGCCGATGAAAAAGAGCGCCGTCTCACTCAGACCGGCGTAACCGTTGCCGGCGAAAAGCGGCTCGTTGTCTTTCCAGATGGAGATGTGGGTGTGCATGCCCGAGCCGTTATCGGCAAAGAGGGGCTTGGGCATGAAGGTGACGGTCTTGTGATGACGCTTGGCGACATTGCGGATGATGTATTTGTAATACTGCATCGAGTCGGCCATGCGTTTGAGCGGCGCGAAGCGCACATCGATCTCGGCCTGACCCGCGCTGGCGACTTCGTGATGTTGTTTGTCGACGGGGATACCGGCTTTCTCCAGCTCGAGCGACATCTCGTTGCGAATATCCTGCTGCGTGTCCATGGGCGGCACAGGAAAATAACCCTCCTTCGCGCGAATTTTGTAACCGAGGTTCGGGAACTCCTCGCGGCCGCTGTTCCAATGTCCCTCGCCGCTGTCGACCTGATGAAAACAAGCATTGGCCGTGTAGTTAAAGCGCACCTCGTCGAAGATGAAAAATTCCGCTTCCGGTCCGAAGAACGCGGTGTCGCCAATGCCGGTGCTTTTGAGATAGGCTTCGGCTTTCTCGGCGACGCCGCGCGGGTCGCGGTCGTACGGTTCGCGGGTAATGGGATCGACGATCGTGCAAATCAAGCTGAGCGTCGGCTCGGCATTGAAGATGTCGATCCAAGCGGTGGTTGGGTCGGGGATGACGAGCATGTCGGAGGCTTGAATGCCTTTCCATCCGCGAATGCTCGAGCCATCGAAGCCGAGGCCGTCAGTAAAAACCTCGTCGTTGTACTCGCTGAGCGTGGTGGTGAAATGCTGCCAGGTGCCGAGCAGGTCGGTGAACTTGTAATCGACGAGTTTCACGTCGTCATCTTTGATCATTTTGCTGACGTCGGATGGGGTCTTGTCTTTGGCCATGGTTTTTAAGGATGAGGGTTGAGGGATGAAGGATGAAAAAAATTCACGTCACGCGATTCGACTAAACACCTGAACACAAAACGAGCCGAGACAACCCATTTTGTGCAACGGGTTGGGTTCGGCTCGCGTAATCACACTGCTTTTTCGCCGATCTCTTCGGTGCGAATCCGGATGGCGTGCTCGACCGGCAGCACAAAAACTTTTCCGTCGCCGATTTTGCCGGTCTTGGCCGCCCCGACCACGGCGGCGACCGCCTTGTCCACCATATCGTCGGCCATCACGACCTCCACTTTTACCTTCGGCAAAAAATCCACCGTGTATTCGCTGCCCCGATAAATCTCGGTGTGGCCTTTCTGGCGTCCGAACCCTTTGACCTCGGTCACGGTCATTCCTTCGATCCCGAGCTCCGCCAGCGCTTCCTTGACCTCCTCGAGCTTGAACGGTTTGATGATCGCTTCGAGTTTTTTCATGTCGATCTTGCCGACTCGCGCACGCGCTTCCTTACCAATCGAATGCGGGTGATGCAATCACGATTTTTCTCGCGCGCCAACAAATCGCGCGCTGCCATCCCTCGTAGATTTGACGCGCGAATTTTTTCGACTTTGTAATCGCTCGGATGCCCCGCGACTCCTTCGTTCATCTCCACCTCCACACCGAATACTCGCTGCTCGACGGCGCGGTGCGGATGAAGGAGCTGATGGAAAAAGCGGCGGAAATGCAGATGCCGGCGGTAGCGATGACGGACCACGGCAATCTTTACGGCGCGATCGAGTTTTACCAGGCGGCGCGAGCGGCCGGGGTCAAACCGATCATAGGCTGCGAGGCGTATATCGCGCCGCGCTCGCACAAGGAGCGCGCCGTGTCGATGCGCGAGGCCGCGTTTCATTTCACTTTGTTGGCCCGCGATGAAAGCGGCTATCGCAACCTGGTGAAACTGGTTTCCACCGCGCACCTGGACGGCTTCCATTACCGGCCCCGGATCGACAAGGAACTGCTCGCGCAACATTCCGCCGGTTTGATCGGCCTGAGCGGTTGTCTGGCCAGCGAGGTGAATGCGGCGATCCAATCGAACAAACTCGATCTCGCCAGAGAAGCGGCCGCGGATTACCGCGACATTTTTGGCCCGGAAAATTTTTATCTGGAAATGCACGACCACGGGATGGCCGAACAACGCCAGTGCAATGCCGCCCTCCCCGGGATCGCGAAACAGCTTGGTATCGGCCTTGTCGCCGCCAACGACGTTCACTTTCTCCAGCGCGCCGACCACGACGCGCACGACGTGATGCTCTGCATCGGCACGGGAAAAATGGTGCAGGACGAAAACCGGCTGCGCTACGGGCCGGAGCTCTATTTCAAATCGCCGGCCGAAATGCGCGAAGTCTTCAAAGATTTTCCGGAGGCCATCGACAATACCCTGGAGATCGCCGCTCGCTGCAACCTGGAGATCGAGCTCGGTAAATCGAAATATCCCGAGTATCCGGTGCCGGACGGCGTCGCGCGCGAAAAATATCTGCGAAAGTTATGCGCGGACGGTTTGCGATGGCGCTACGGCGAGCGGGCCGGCAGCGACCCGCAATTGAGCGAACGCCTCGACTACGAACTCAGCGTGCTCGAGGAAACGGGTTTCGTCAGTTACATCCTGATCGTCTGGGATTTCATCAGCTTCGCGAAGGAGAAAAAAATCCCGGTCGGCCCCGGCCGCGGTTCCGCCGCGGGCTCGCTTGTCGCCTATGTGCTGGGTATTACCGACATTGATCCGCTGCAATATGGGCTGATTTTCGAGCGGTTCCTCAATCCCGAGCGGATCTCGCCGCCGGACATCGACGTGGACTTTTGCGAAGCACGCCGGGGCGAAGTGCTCGAATACGTTCGGGAGAAGTACGGCGAGCGCCGCGTCGCGCAGATCATCACCTTTGGAAAATTGAAAGCGAAGAGCGTCGTGCGCGACGTGGCGCGCGTGATTGGGCTGCCCTATGCCGCGGGCGATCGCATCGCCAAGATGATTCCCAACGAGCTCAACATCACGCTCGAATCCGCTGCCGAAAAAATTCCCGAACTAAAACGCGCGATCACGACCGAACCGGAAACCAGGCAGGTCTTCGAATACGGCCGGGTGCTGGAAGGTTTGTCGCGCAACTCCGGCATTCACGCGGCCGGGGTGGTGATTGCCGACCGCGACCTGACCGATTACGTGCCGCTCTGCCGCGACGCGAAGGGCAACGAAGTCATCACCCAGTACCCGATGAATCCGCTGAACGATCTCGGACTCCTGAAGATGGATTTCCTGGGGCTGAAAACGCTGACCGTGATCGAGGACACACTCGGTTTGATCCGGAAACGGGAACCGGGCTTTTCGCTCGAGGCCATTCCGCTGAACGATCAGGCGGCCTTCGATCTTTACAACCGGGGCGAAACGATCGGTCTCTTTCAAATGGAGTCCGGCGGAATGACCTCGACGGCGAAGCAATTCGACGTGCGCAAGATCGACGACATCATCGCCTTGATCGCGCTCTATCGACCGGGACCGATGGACTTGATCGGCGATTACATCAAGCGCAAGAAGGGGCTGACCAAAATCCGTTACGAGCATCCATTGCTCGAAGAAATCTGCGCCGATACCTACGGCGTGATGATTTACCAGGAACAAGTGATGGCCGCAGCGCACAAGCTCGCCGGCTATTCGCTCGCGCAAGGCGATCTCCTTCGCCGCGCCATGGGCAAGAAAGACAAGGAAAAAATGGCGAAGGAGCGCCAAACCTTCATCGCCGGGTGCGCACGGACGAACAACATCCCGGAAAAAAAAGCGAACGCCATTTTCGATTTGCTCGAAAAGTTTGCTGGGTACGGATTCAACAAAAGCCACAGCGCCGCTTACGGCCTGATCAGTTATCAGACAGCCTATCTCAAGGCGCATTATCCGGTCGAATTCATGGCCGGGCTTTTGAGCAATGAAATTAGCAACACCGACAAAATCTCGGTCTTTGTCGGGGAGTGCAAAAGGATGGGGATCGCGATTCTGCCGCCCGACATGAACAAGAGCGGATTGAAGTTTACGCCGGAAATGTGGGAGGGACCTCAGCGTCCCGAATCTCAGCCGCCGGAAATGTGGGAGGGACCTCAGCGTCCCGAATCTCAGCCGGACGCACAGAATCGCGGCACTGAGGCCGCTCCCACGTTTAATGCCATCCGTTACGGACTGGCTGCGATCAAGCATGTCGGCGAGGCCGCCATGCAGATGGCCATCGAAGAACGCGAGCGCAACGGTCCTTACACGTCGCTGGACGATTTCTGCGCTCGAATCGGCACGCGCATCGCAAATCGAAAAATGCTGGAAAGCCTGGTCAAAGCCGGCGCGTTCGATTTTGTCGGTCAGGAACGGGCCGAGCTTTTTGCCTGTATCGATGAAGCGCTGGCCTGCTCGGCGGCGGCGTATCGGGACCGCGCCTCAGGCCAGGTTTCGTTATTCGACGAAACGACGGCGCCGATGACTTCCTCGCGCAGACGAACAGTGCAGCCGTGGAGCGAACACGAAAAACTTTCCTACGAAAAGGAATTGCTCGGTTTTTATGTGAGCGGGCATCCTCTCGATGCCTATGTCGATCTTTTCGCGGCCAAAGGTTACCAGTCAGTCAGTTCGCTGGCCGAGCTGGGCGATCGCGCCGTTTTCAAAACGGCCGGCGCAATCGTGCACTTGGAAAAGAAGTTCCGCCGCTCCGACGGCAAGCCATACGCGATCCTGGCCCTCGAGGACCTGACCGGGACGATTGAAATTTTTGTATGGGACGACGTTTATTCCACGGTCGCCCATTTGCTGGCCACCGGTCGCGTGGTCGCAGTGCAAGGCACGATTGATCAGCGAGAGGACCGGCTGCGTGGTGTCGCCCAGAAGATCAAGGTGCTTGGCGCCGATAAAGCGAATGAAAGTGGCAACGGTAAAGAGAAGCAGCCAGCCGGAGAAGAAGCTCCTCTGGTGTTGCGTTTTTCGCGCGAAACTACCAGCCAGGAACTCAAACAGGTGCACGAACTCCTCGCCAATTCACCCGGACCGCGCCGCGTCGAGTTGCAGCTTGATCGCGAGACAGGCGCACCCATTTGCATCAGTGCGGCGGCCGATCTGCGGGTTGAGTTAACCAAAGATCTGGCCGAACAACTGTCGCGCTGGCTCATGACGAGCAAAACGGAACGTCGCGACGCTACGGTAAATCAGACGACAGACTGAAGCCGCGGTTTTGACCGTGGCGGAAACTGCGCAGGGCCGATTGGCCAAAATCAATCGCCGGGCTGTCGAACACGGCGATATGCAACGAGTGCGCCTCTGAGTTGCGGCATAGGCGCCACTCGCGCGCGGGGCCGACGTCGGTGGTCAGCGCGATTCGCCAATTCTTGCGGAAGAGATTACCGCGCAAATCGATCGTCTCGATTTGCGGCCGGGACATGTCCATTTGCGCTGCCGCCACCCATTGCACCGCCCTGGCACAATCCTTCGCGTCGAGCCAGCCGAAGTCGAAAAGCAGTCGATTCGGTCGGATTACGATCGCGATGTCGGGCATTTCGCCAAGGTCGATTGTTCCGCCGAATTCAATTCCGAGCGGTCCATCCTGGAGTTGAAGCGATTCGATCTCGGCGAGACGACCGCCGAGGGCGACCTGGCCGCGCAGCGAGGCAAGCGGAGCAGTTTCGAGGTAATCGGCGAGATTGCCCAACGAAAGGACGAGGGTCGCGCGCGAGTTTTGCCACTCGCGGATGTCGATCTTGCCGGCGAGGCGCAGCGAATCCATACCTCGCGCTAGTTCCAGCTCTTCGAACTCGATTTGCGTCGCTTTGAGATTGACCTTCGCGGTGAGCAAATCGATCGGGCATTTGAAGAGCGCGAGCCCGGAGCCGTTTGCCGTCACACGGCCGTCGAGTTTCCGCGCACGCGCTTCGACCGTTCCTTCGACTTGGAGCCAGCCTGCGAACTCGGCAGACTTCGCGCCAAAAAGAGTCGCAAATGCGTCCAGGTCCGCGATTGCGCCCGATACGTCGCTTCGAAAATTCGTGCCCGTCCACTCTGCCCAGCTTGCCGGCACTGCCGCTTCCCCGCTAATGGTGAGTTCGTTATCGCCTTGTTTGAGGTAGAACTGGTGAACGCCAATTTGCCGATCGTAAAGCGTGGCGCCAAGCATGAGCACGTCTGCCGCTCGCTGCTGCCAGGTTGGAGCAGTTACTTCCGTCCACAACCAACCGGTAGCTTTCTGCAGGTCGAGCGGGTTGCCGCGAAACGAAAACTTACAGGCGTGCAATAAACCGCCGATGCGCCCGGCAAATCCGAGCGCGTCGGCCGTTTGAGCGAGGGAGATATCGGCCGCCGATCCGAGCACGTTCCAATTCGTCGTGTCGCCCTGTTGCTCACGCGAAATATCGGCGCGGATTTTTCCGCCGAACAGCTCGACGTCGAAATCGAAACCGATGCCGCGCTGGGCGAGATGTGAAAGATCGGTTGTCACGGCCGGGAGATCGAAACGTCGCGTCAAACTCAAGCCGGCGAGAGTAAGCCGGTTTTCCTCCCATTTGGTCGCGCCGCGCAGTTGCGAAAAACTTTGGCGGAACCACGGCGAAACGATCATCAGCTGGTCTGCGCCGACGCGGCCGGCTTCGATCTCATTTCCGGAGAGAAACAAATTTCGCAACAGCACAACGGCGCGCCTGGTTTCGATCCGCAGATTCACGTGCTGGCAGTTGAAACTTCCCGGCAGCAAATTTTGTAGCGTGGTAAAGGCGCTTTGGTTGAGAGATGGCGCGCTTGTGCTGGCGGGGCGGATTTCCACTTGCAGACCGTCGATGGAGACGCGGCGAATCGCCCGATCGCTCGCGCGGAAGAGGATCGCGCGCAGATTCAAGCCGACGCTGATTCGCGCGGCTGCAAATTCGCTTCGTCCTTCGCGCGATGGCGCTGCCGTTATCCGCAGCCCGTGAATCACGACCGGGCGCAAGAACGGTGCGTCGACGCGCTCCACGCCAATTGAAAAATGATATTGGCGCGCTTTCCAGGCCAACCACAGCCGGACTCCGGTGGAGACTGCCAACGGCGCCGACACGAACGCAAACACCCCCAGAAACAAAAGAGCACCCGAAGCAACGAGCAGCCACGGCCGCGTCCGGAATGGCATGGAGGATTAGTCGCTCCGGGATGGACTGGCGAATGTTAATTGCAACGGTTGCGCGGTATGGATGCGCTCCGCCAGTTGCCGCTGCAGGCTGTTTTCGGCTTCGCCCGGCAAATTGCCGGCCATGGCTTTTTCGCGCGCCAACTGCGGCAAGATCGACAATTCATTCTGCACATCGCCGGCCGAAATCCGGTTCCAATATCCGTTTTCAAAAGCGAGGACATCCATCTGGTCCTGCTCGATCCCGAGCACCTGGGCGTGCGGGACCTGGATGAGGATGCGATCGGGCTGTACATCGACCACCAGTCCCTGCCGCAAATCGAAGCCGGCTTTGACCTTGAACGTGCCGTGCAGTTTGACCCGTTTCGAGCTTCCCAGCCACGAGTGCACGAATTCGTGCTCCACCTCGACGCGCCGCGAAACTACCGCAAACTCGCTCGTCGGCGTCGTCTGCTCCAGATAAACCCGGTCGTTGACGGTGATCCGCGGCTGTAAATGCGCGATGCTCACGAACGCGTCTTTCACATCGGCTGCCAAGCGCTCAACTTCGCCCACTCCCTGATGGGCGGCGCGCAGCGGCCAGGTCTCTACGCGATACAAAATGAACCCGAGCAATAGCGCGACGATCAGGGCAATGAGGGTGAAAGCGACCGGCCAGGAGATCCGCGCATGCTCGGCTGACTTCGACATTCGGCGTTGGACGTTGAACGTAGGGCGTTTGCTCAAACTGTTCGAGCATGAGCAAGAGGCAGGAGCAAGAGTAAGAGCGCAGAGGTTCGTCTGCAAAAAAGTACCGCCCCCCACGCCCGAAAGGCGTGAAGGGCGGCTGTTCCCCCCAGAACACTCTTAAAAACCGGCCTGCTACTACCTGACCTTGGGGATGATGGCAACAAAATTCTGCGGGGCAGGGGACCCCGGTCCGCTGCCTTATGTCGCCCAAGCGGCGGCGCTTCGTCCGCGACCGCGCTTGCATGGTTCTTGGTCCGCGTGTTCTAGTCTCCCATGCGCAGTTTGGACGCCGAGGGCGCGCAGGGTCTCGCCGGGTCGTTGCTCATTGCTCACCCCAATATGCTCGACCCGAATTTTCGGCGCACCGTCCTCTTCCTTTCCGCGCACGACCCAAAAGACGGCGCACTTGGCGTCATTATCAATCGCCCGCTCGAGAAAGAAGTTTCCGAAGTCATGACGGAATTGCCGCCGCCCGGGTTGGCGCAGGTGCCTGTTTTTCTGGGCGGGCCGGTCGGCAAGGATCAATTGATCTTTGCCGCATTCGAATGGCAAAAAGGCAGCGGCCTCAAACTCAATCACAATGTAGATAACACGGCGACCGGCGAGGCGGGCGAGCGGGAGCGCGGCGCGATTTGCGCCTACATCGGCTATGCCGGTTGGGAAGCGGGGCAGTTGGAAGCAGAGCTCAAACAAAAAGCGTGGCTTTTGCGCAAGCCGAGCCGGTCGATGTTGCGCTTCGATCGCTTGGCGGAGCTTTGGTTCGATATCATGCGCGGCCTCGGCCCATGGTACAAAATGCTGGCCGCGGCGCCGGACGATCCGTCTTTGAATTAGTGACAGGTGACGAGTGACGAGTCGCCGGTGTTTTTGTCTTGTCACTCGTCACTCGTCACTTATCACTCTGTTCGATGACAATCGGCGTTCCAAAGGAGATCAAAGAACAGGAGCAGCGCGTCGCGCTGTTGCCTTCAGCCGTGGCCCAACTCGTCCGCAATGGCCACTCGGTGTTAGTGGAAAAGAACGCCGGCATCGGTTCCGGCTATACCGACGAGGAATATGCCCGCGCTGGAGCGGAGATTGTCGATCTTGCGGCCGACGTTTTTGCCCGTGCCGACATGATCGTAAAAGTAAAGGAGCCGCTCAAGGCGGAGTTTCCGCTGTTGCGAAAAGGCCAGATTCTTTTCACTTATCTCCATCTCGCGGCGAGCAAATCGCTCACCGAAGCGCTGCTACAATCGGGCGCCACCGGCGTTGCCTACGAAACCATTCAGGTGGGCAATCGTTTGCCGTTGCTCGAGCCGATGAGTGAGATCGCCGGCCGCATGTCGGTGGTGATGGGGGCGAATTTTCTGGCCAAACACAACGGCGGCAGCGGCGTGTTGCTCGGCGGCGTGCCGGGTGTATTGCCGGGCGTAGTGGTTGTGCTGGGCGGCGGCACTTCCGGCGTGAACGCCGCGCGGATGGCTACCGGCCTTGGTGCGAATGTCACCATTCTCGATGTCGATCTTGAGCGGCTGCGTTATCTCGATCTGGCAATGAAGAACACCAACACGCTCTACTCGAGCGAAGCGAACCTGCTCGAATTGATGGCCGATTGTGATCTGCTCATTGGCGCGGTCTTGCTGCCCGGCGCCAAGGCGCCCAAACTCATCACCCGCGCGATGTTGGGCAAGATGAAGCGCGGCAGTGTGCTGGTGGACATTTCCATCGACCAGGGCGGTTGTGCCGAGACTTCGCGACCAACCACACATCTCGATCCGGTTTACGTCGAGGAAGGCGTCACTCATTATTGCGTGGCGAACATGCCGGCAGCCTACGCCCGCACCGCCACGCAGGCCCTCACCAATGTCACCTTTCGCTATGTCCAACTGCTCGCCGACCGTGGACTTGAAGATGCCTGCCGGCGAAACGCCGCGCTCATTGGCGGCATCAACACCCGCGATGGGCGCCTGACCTGCCAGGCCGTCGCCGATGCGCACGGCCTCAAGTACGATCGGCCACTTTGATTCGGCAAGACCGAAAAGGGTTCTTGCCCCGATTTAGGATTGGCTCCATATATGGGCTTCTCAACCACACTTATGATGAAGAAATACCTGTGTATCCTGGCAAGCGCCGCTTTGCTCGCCGCTTGTGAACAAAAGACCGAAACTGTCACGCCGACCACAAGCCCGGCGGCGACGGCAGCGCCGGAAACGGCCACCGCGCCCGCTACAGCGGAGTCCCCGGTCACATCCCCGAGCCCGTAAAATTTAACCCCGGCACATCCAAGACATTATGAAAAAATACATCTGCATCCTGATGGGCACCGCGTTACTCGCGGCCTGCGAACAAAAAGAAACCACCGTCACCAATCCGCCGCCCTCTGGGGGCACGGAAAAGAAGGAGACCAACACGACCATCGTCAATCCGTCGCCCGCGACGGAGACGAAAACCGAGTCGAACACAAACATCAATGTGACGACCTCGCCCTCTCCTTAACGGGAGCAGCGAGACCAGTTTGCGAAATCTTCCCTCGCCGGGCGCGAGGGAAGATTTTTGCTGTACGCGCCCTAAGATCGACAAGGGATAATGCGCGCATGGCGGGGCCGAAACTGTCGTTTCCAAAAGTGCGCCGTTTGCGCCGCGCGGCGGAATTCGAACGCGTCCGCCGGGAAGGCGTGCTCTATCGCGGCAAAGGATTGAGCCTGGGCGTGCTGATGGCAGGCACGCGGCGTTCCGCCGATTGCACGCGGCGGCACGACGCTCCTCCCTTATTTCAGGTGGGCTTCATCGTCTCGCGACGGATCGGCGACGCGGTCGTGCGGAATCGCATCCGCCGCCGGCTGCGCGAAATTGTGCGGCATCACCAGCGCGAGTTGGGGGCCGGAGTGTGGCTCGTAGTCATCGCCCGCTCGGCCGCAGCCAGCGCCACTTACCAACAGTTGGAAGATGAGTGGTTGCGCCTCGCAAAGCGCGCTTCTATCCTAGCCGCCTGATGCTTCCCATCGTCCGCGCTCTCATTCGCGTCTATCAATGGACACTCTCGCCCTTGCTCTCGCTGCTCACGGGTGCGGACGCGGGTTGTCGATTTCAACCGACGTGTTCGGCATATTTCTTGGGAGCGGTCGAAGAACATGGCCTCCTCTCGGGCGGCTGGCTTGGGTTGAAACGGCTCGCGCGCTGCCAGCCCTGGGGAGGACGAGGATACGACCCGGTCCCGCCGCGCTCGCATCGTCCCGCCGCCGAACGCGTCTGCGAATAAGGCACCGCGTGAATCTTTATGGATCGGACCGCTTGGATTGTTGTCATACTTTGCATCGTCGGCCTGGTGCTCTGGGAAATTTACATTTCCAGGCAAATGCCGCATCGCGCCGCCGCCGCGCCCACCTCCTCGGCCGCGCCGCTTTCACCCACACCGATTGCCGAAGTCACCCCGGCGCCGTCGCCATTACCCATGGCAACGCCACCGCCGGTCGCCGCGCCTTTCGAGGAAAAGATCGAGACCCTTCGCAACGCTGACCTCGAACTGCATCTGACGAACCGCGGCGGCGGCATCGCTGAAGCGGTCCTGCTCAATCATAAAGCCGAAGGGGACCGGCGAGTGACCTTGAATTCTCGCGAGCGCATGCCCATCGGCGCGATCGTCGATGATCCGGCAGCGCCTGTTCTGCCGGAGTACAAAATGAGCCGGCAGGGCGAAGCCGTGCAGCTGGAGCACGTGACCCCGGACCGGATCGTGGTTCGCAAGAAATTCTTTTTCCAGAAACCGGAGCTCAAAGACAACTTTGTCGCCGAGTTGGATGTCGATCTTGAGAATGGCAGTGGTCAGCCTTACGCGAAGCCGGCCTATTTCGTTGCGCTCGGCTCAGCTGTTCCGCTACATCCGAAAGATTATCCCTCTTTTACCCGACTGGCCTGGTGTATCGGCGGCCGCACCAAAGGCATTGATGTGGGCTGGTTCGGCGGCGGGAGCGGATTTCTTGGTATGGGCCAGCGGGCAGCGCAGCCCTTTTACCAGCAAAGCGTGACCGGCGCGGAGTGGGTCGGGGTCAGCAACCAGTTTTTCACCACGCTTTTTGCGCCGCTCAATGGCAAAGCGGGCAGCGTATGGGGCCGCCGTTTCGATGTGACTCAGTGGTCGGAGCAAAAGGCCTTTGGAATTGAAGGCGCGCTGGCCATGCCCGGTTTCCAAATCGGCCCCGGCCAGACCTACAGCGCCCGGTTTGAGGTCTATGTGGGGCCGAAGATTTACCATCGCCTAGCCGGGCTGGAGCACAACGAAGCGGAGGTAATGGACTTCGGCATGTTCAAAATCGTCTGCCAGTTTCTCCTCAATTTCATGAATTTGCTCCATAGCTGGCTGAAAGACTATGGATTGGCCATCCTCGCGTTGACCACTGTGATCAAGCTCGTCCTCTGGCCCATTCAAAACAAGGCCAACCGTTCCATGCGCCAGATGTCGGCCCTTTCCCCAAAAATGCAGGAGCTCCGCGAAAAGTACAAGGATGATCCCACGCGGATGAATCAGGAAGTGATGAAGCTCTACAAGGACTACGGCATCAACCCGGTCGGGGGCTGTCTGCCCATGCTCATCCAAATCCCGATCTTCTTTGGCTTGTTTAAGATGCTCGGCCAGGCCGTCGAGTTGCGGAACGCGAAGTTCCTGTGGGTCAAGGATCTCTCCCAGCCGGACACGGTGGCGCATCTGCCTGTGCTCGGCTGGCCGGTCAACATCATCCCGCTTTGCATGGCGGCGACGCAGATCTGGCTTATGGCCATGACGCCGAAGACGGGCGACGCGACCCAGCGTCGGGTGATGATGTTCACCCCGCTGATCTTCCTATTTATCTGCTACAATTTTGCCGCGGCTTTGGCATTGTATTACACCGCGCAGAACCTCTTCAGCATCCTGCAATTTTACCAGAACAAACGACAGCCACCGCCCACCTTGGAAAAGAAACTGCCGCCCGGAAAACGAAAGCGATGATGACACCGAAGGAATTGCTCGACACGATCCTGGGCTACCTCGGCTTCGTCGTGCAGATTGAGGAATCGCAAAACGAGGCCGGCAACCTCGTCCTGCAAATTTATACCGAGGAAAGTGCGCGGCTCATCGGGCGCGAAGGCGAAACACTCGAAGCGATCGCGTTTCTGCTCAATCGGTTGCTCCAGGCCAAGGACAAGGACGCGCCGAAAGTGGTGGTTGATTGCGAACATTATCGCTCGATGCGCGAGGACCGGATCGTGCAAAGGGTGCGCGAACTGGCCGAGCGCGTTCGCGTCACCGGCCGCTCCCTGCAGCTCGAGCCGATGAATTCTTACGAACGCCGCATCGTGCACAATGCTTTCAAGGATGACCCCGAGATCGCTACCTGGAGCCCATCCGATGCGGCGCGGATCAAACAGATCACGCTGCTCAAGCGCCAGCCGAAAAAAGAAGCTGCGCAAAGACAATAGCGTTGTCATCCCGAACGAAGTGAGGGGCCTCGCAAAAGATGATTGATCACGCAATTTAGGTTGCGTGTCGCATGCTTCGATTGTGAGGTCCCTCGCTGCGCTCGGGATGACGGCTATCACTAATTTGGGATGTATCGCGCCGCCTCTTTTTGTGCGCCTGCCTGCACTTCCGGTCGCCAGCGGAATTTCTCCAGCCAGCGATTTGATTTTTCCTCGGCCGCATCGGCGATAATTTCGCCGAGCAGCGGCGCGAACTTAAACCCGTGGCCGCAGTCGCCGGTGGCGATAACGAGCCCGGGCCGTTCCGGGTCGGGCGCGATCCAGAAATGTCCATCGTGCGTGTCGCAATACATGCAGATCCGCGTATAAACGATCGGCGCGTCCGTCAGCGAGGGGATTGTCGATCTTACGAACTCACGCATCCTCGCTTCTTCATCCGCCGTCACGACCCGCTCGGGCGAATCCGGCGACATCTCACGGCCAGCGCCGTGATTTGCGATTTTCACCACGCCTTCATTTAACGGAAAACCGTAGTACCCCGTCGTCGCGATGTCAGCCCCGAAGAAAGGGAACCGTTCCGGCAGAAAAAGTTCCGCGTTTCGTGGCTGAAGATGGAAAACGGGATGACCGGTCGCACGAAAAAACTTTCGTGTGAAGGGCAGGATATGAGGCGTCCACGCGCCCGTGGCGATGACAACCGCATCACCGGGAATTGTGTGTCTGTAGGGGAAGCCGTTGGCTTCCCTTGGCACGCTGGCAGCGTCCCCTACAGTAACCCCGCTCACGCGACCATTTGCCTCATTAAGTCCGACGAATTTCGCGTTCTCGCGCAGTTCGACCCCCAATTGTTTCGCCCGTTCGACGAGCATCGAGACCACACGACCGCTCTCGGCATAGCCGGCTTCTGGATCGAAGAAGCCATCGCAAAAACGCTCCGCGGCAAAAGCCGGAAACCGCGCGCGAATAGTGGCTGCGTCGAGTCGCTCAATTCGGTGGTTGCGTTTTTCCAGGACACGGCAGCTTTCGTGTTCGAAATCGCCAGGCTGCATCGGCTGGCGGCGAAGAAAGAGCACGCCCGTTTCATGATACAATTCGGCGCCGAATTCCTGATTCCATTTTCGCCAAACTGGAATGCAGCGCTCTGCCAGCTCGGTGTATTCTTCATCCGCGCCATAAGCGGCGCGGACGGCTTTGCTGATGTCGGTCGAAGCGGCGAGGGGATGCGGCAACGGCCCGGGATCGACCAGCACCACGTCGTGACCGCGCTTCTTTAGCTCGATCGCGGCCGTGACGCCGTTGATCCCCGCGCCGACCACAATCGCCTTCAATTTGCCAACGCGAAACTGGATCGCTTACTCGCGCACGCCGGCAAAGCTGACTGCCTTCGTTTCCTTTTCGGATTTGGCCATGCGTTCGCGGATTTGTTTCAGCTCGGCGCGCGATCCGTCGGACTTTGCCGTTTGGGAAGCGAGTTGCGTGTAATAGCCGCGCGCTTTTTCTTTTTCCCCCGATTGCTCGGCGGCGCGGGCGGCCCCGTACAACCCGCGAAAACGGCCGGGATAAATTTTCAACGCCGCTTCAAATTCCCGCCCTGCCTCTTTCGGCTTGTTTAGTTCGAGCAACAGACTGCCGAGTTGTTCTCGAATGGGGATAAACGCGCCCGGCGAAACCGGATGCTTGCCCAGAACATCTTCTGCGTCCGCCGCGCGACGCAGCATATCGATAGCTTCATCCTTTTTCCCCTCGCTCGCCGCCAACCAGGCCGACGCTGCTTGCATTTGCAGCTCAAGATGACTCTTGAAGTAATCGAACTTTGGGTCTGCGGTCGCGTCGCGCAATTGCTGCATTCGCGCGATCGCTTTCTGCGCGCCATCGAGATCGCCAGTGTGCGCTCGTCCGAGTGCGTGCCCGTACTCGATCAGCGCCTCCATGAATGGAAACGACGACCAGTGCGGCACGTTTGGAATGCTCAAAGTTGCCGCGGCGGCCCAATCGTCGCGCTCGAATGCATAGCGCGTCGGGATCGCGGCCAGTGCATAGGCTGCGCTGAATTCCAGCTCCGGATTCGTTTTCCGCACGGTGCCGACAAGATCGACAATCTCTTTCGCTTTCGTGTCCTGCGCTTCCTGTAAATAAGAATAGGCCATGTAATCGAGCGCATGGAGTTCTTCGGCTTCGGTCGCGTCGCGGCCACGCATCGCCGCGTAGGCGCGCGACGCATCGGCCGAGGCCCGGTTCGAATCGACGGATTCGTCCCACATGCCCAGGCGCGTGAAAATATGCGACGGCATATGCAATGCGTGCGGCACCCACGGCGCAATCGCTGCGTAACTCTGGGCCGCCGGCAATCCGCGTTTGGCCAGCGCCGGATAATCGTAGGCGTGGATGAGATAATGAACTACGCCGGGATGATTCGGATTTTTCTTCCACAACTTCTCCAATATCGCAGCCGCTTCGAGTTGCTTGGACAAAGTTGCGTCCTTGGGCGTGGCGTAACCGGCCGCCAAAACCGCGAACGCGTAAAAGGCCTGCGTCTCGAAATCATCGGGATATTTCTCGTGCAGCTGACGCATTGCTTTTTCATATGCGATCACCCGATCGCGCGGTCCGACCGGGCCGTGACACGATTGGCCGACCGCGCCCGGCGCCGAACTCTCCGGAGTATTGTAGTAAACGTTGAGAGCAGTTATGAACCCGCGCTCCCGATCTGTTCCCGCAGACATTCCCATTGCTTTCTCGATCGCCGCCTTGCCCGCGGCCATTTCTTGAGGATTCGGAGGCGTCCAGATCGGATGCCACCATGTCATGGCGATTCCCCATTGCGCCATGGCGCATTGCGGATCCTGCTCGGCCACGGAAGTAAAAATGCGTCGCGCTTCCTCGTAGAAAAACGAATGCAGCAGGGCCACTCCGCGCACGAACTCGGGCCGCACCGCTTCGCTGCACGTGACTGGAAAATCGACTTTCCCGGCCGCGCGCAAATCGCCCGGCGCGGGCGCCGCGGCAGCTTGGAGAGGAGCGAGGCCGCCGACCAGAGCGACGAGACAAACGGCGCGGTGAAAGTCGATCCGAAGCACGTGTGATGCTGACATAATCGCCGCTACGCGGCAAACCCCAAAACTTTTCGCCTCATCCACCGAACATGTCTCGATAATGCCGGTACCATTCGCTTTGAAAGCGTTCCTCCGGGTCGTATTTCAATTTCAGATCGAGAAAGTTTTTGAACTGCGGATAGCAGGCGAGCACCTGTTCGCGTCTGGCAAACCGGTGATAGGTCAGGTAATAACTTCCGCTCCGGTCAATTGCCAGGTCGATCAAACCGCGGAAAGCCTTGGCGGAAGTTTCGATGCCCGCCGGCGTGTGCGGCGTCAGCAAATTGAAAATGATGCAGGCGTAGGGTTGTTTGGCCCAGGCCAAAAAGCTCTCATCGTCTTTTTCGATCAACCGAACTGTCCCGTAAATGACCACGGTGCCGTTCGAGCGTAAAAGCTTTGCCGCTGCCGCGAGAAACTTTCCAAGGTCGGCCCGCGGAACGTAAATTTCGCTGATGATCAGGCTCGATTCCTCGCCGCCGATTTGCTCACGCAACTTCTGCGCATAATTTGGCAGGTAAGCGCTGAGCTGATTTGTGTCCGACCAATAAGTCTGGCCCTCGGTCGATAGATAGTAATCGCTGTAGCGTTGGAACGCCCTGGCCCGATCGGTATAGGCAAGCCGCAACAAATCGAGCCAATCGTCGTCGCGCAGCTTTTTCTCCGCCACCACCGGTTCGTTTTCTGTAATCGGCTCGTAACACGAAAAGACGCCGCGCTGGAGAAAATCCGGCGACCTTTCATCGACTGAAAATTGAAAATCGCCGTAAAGAAATTTCTGCGTGATCCGCTCTTGGAAAAGTCCGGCCAAATCGTTTGCCTCGACGATTCGAACGACCCGTCGCAGTTTTTGCCGCGGGACAAGTCGCAGTGTGACGCTGGCGATCATCCCGAAGAGGCCGTAGCCGCCAATGGCAAGCCGAAAGAGCTCGGCGTTTTCGCTTCTCGAACAACGAATCGTTTCGCCTTCAGCATTGATCAGTGTGAACGCTTCGACGTTGGAAACGAGCGGCTTCATCGTGAGGCCGCGACCATGCACGTTTGAAGACAGACTGCCGCCGAGTGTGAACGTGTCCGCGCCGGTTTGCTTTTGCGCGATGCCCCATTGCGCTGCTGCGTCACGCTGCGCTTCAAGGTAAGCGCGAATCAATTCAGGCCATTGGATCCCGGCTTCCGCTTCGATCAAACCGCGTGCCCGGTCGAAAGAAAGAACGCGATTGAGCGAACGGGTGTCGATACAAATACTGTCCCTGGCGAATTGCTGGCCGCCCATCGAATGCCTGCAACCGGACACTGAGATCGCCAGACCTCTGCGCGAAACGGACCGCACGATCTCGACAAGTTCATCGCGCGTGCCCGGCGTGAGCAACTCCCGAACGCGGGTCCGATTGAGTTGCGAATGAACGTCGTTGACCCAAATCTCCTCCTTGCGTTCGGCGAACAACGGCGGCGCAAGCGCGAACAATGCCGCCGTGCGGATAAATTCGCGGCGCGTCAACATGCCGGCATTTAGGCGCGATTACGAATTCTCGGCGAGGCAAATCAGCTCGCCGGCGGCAAGCGGGACGGCGGACGAAATGGAACCAAGCGCGCGAAGATCGACATCGTCGAAAATGCGAACGGTGCGCCAGGGCTGAATGAATTCCGCGATTTCGCCGCGATCGATTCCCCAAACGAACGGCTCGCCTCGTTTCTGTAACCACCAATCGACAAGCTTGCTTTGCTGTTTGAACCGGATGCGTCCGTCGCCCTGCCGTTCCATGAAGGTGAATGCAAACTGGCTCATCGGCGCACTCAAATCTCGTAGCGTTGTCAGCAATGACAAAACGATCTCGGCCGGTAAATACATCAACAGGCCCTCGGCGATCCAAAACGTCCGTTGCGCCGGACTGAATCCGCTGTCGATCAAGGCGTCCCTGTCCAGAGCGGTAACGTTCAAATCGTTTGCCAGGAAATGAAGCTGGTGATTGTCGATCTTCGGCAACGCGCGCAGCTTGCAGCGCTGCGTCGCCGGATGATCGATCTCCCACAATCGAGCGGCGCCGAATTCCCGGCGCAGTTCAAACGTAAGCGGATCGAAACCGGCGCCGATTACAACCACCTGCGTCGCTCCATTCTCAAGAGCGGCCCGCGCCAGCTTGGCGATGCATCGCTTGCGCAACGCGTAATGCAGCAAAATCCCGGGAATCGTAAGGCGCTCGATCAGTTTTGCCACCGCGCGAAACCAGGGCTGCCCGGCGATTGCCGCCAAAAAACGCGTTTGCGCGGAACAGCGCTCGAGGATGCCGCCGCATAAATCTGCCGCGGCGTCGGAGACAACTGGGGAATGTTTCGGATCGCGACGAAGCAGGACGAGACCTAAAGCAATCAGCAACGCAGTACGACTCGGCTGCTCGTCTCTCAAAGGCCAAATGCAAAAATGATTTTGCCGCTGCGTTTTCCCTGCGCGGCATGGGCGACGGCGGCTTTGGCTTGCTCGAGCGGATACGCTTTTTCAATTTTGGTTTTGAGCAGGCCGCGCCTGGCCATTTGGAACAACGGCCGAAAGGCTTTCATGCGCTCGGACATGGCGGCGTGGTCGTACCATTTGTTGATCCAGATGCCTCGAAAACGCAGGTCTTTGAAAATGAGCAGGCCGTTCGGAATCTTGAGCGGCTGCAAACTCATCGCGCCGTAGGTCACGAGCGTGCCGCCAGGCGCGAGACAATTGGCCAGGCGCAACGCGCTGTCGCCGCCGACCGCATTCAACCCAAGCCGAATATCCGCGCCGCCGCTGGCGTTTCTTACTTCATCGCGAAGTTTCTCGTCATCGACCAGCACAGCGTCGCCGCCTTCAGCGCGCAATTCGTCGATTAATTCGGCGCGGCGCACCACGTTCGCGGTTTTGAAACCAAGTTCCCGCGCGATCTGGATCACGGCACGACCCGCGGCCGAATTGGCCGCGTTTTGCATGAGCCAGTCGCCTTTTTTAAGATCGACATAATCGTGCAATAGCCGCCACGCCGTCATGGGATTGATCTTCAACATCGCGGCGTGCACCGGCTCGATCTCCGGCGGCACGGCGACCAGTTCGGCCGCTTTTACCGTGAGCGCTTCACGCCATGTCCCGACGTTGTGCGGTAAAATCACGACCGCGCCGGTAGTGATGCCGCGCACGTCCTCGCCAAGATCGACAATCACTCCTGCGCCTTCGAATCCCGGCGTGGCCGGCAATTGGGGACGGACCGGATATTTGCCTTCGATGGCATTGAGATCGGCCGGATTGATCGGCGCCGCGCGCATTTGCACGACCGCTTCGTCCGGCGCCGGTGTGGGCCATGGTCGCGTTTCCACGCGTAGGACATCGGCCGGCTGCCCGTGCGTTTCGTAAACGACCGCTTTGATCGTTCGGTCCATGCGGAGACGGATTCGGCCACCATCCTCAGGCCGTCATTGCTAATCTGCAAACCATCCTACAACCACTCGCTGCGCAAAAGAGTTTCCAACCCGCGCGTGACCGCGCGCCGGGCCATTCGCACCTGACGCGCGAAGCGAAGCATTCGCGGCAGACGCGCCGGATGGGTGAGAAGGAAAAACCCCAGCCGGCTCAGCGGGGTTTTCTGTCGTTGGAGATCGAACAGCACACCGGCCGGCGCGGGAAATGGTCGCGCCGGCGTGTCGCTGATGGCGCGAAGTGCCAGCAATGGCACGGCGTGTTCGGCGCAAAGTCGGGCCACGACGTCGGTTTCCATGTCGACGGCGCTCGCATCTGTGCTGCGGGCCAGCTCGGCTCGCTCCTCCGGCGACTCGATGATGCGCGAAATGGTGGCGAACCTCGCCTCATGTACCTTCAACTCCGAGAGAAGCGCTCGCGTTTGGTCGAGCTTTACTGTTGAAAAATTTTCGGCCAGCACCAAATCACCGGGTTTCAATCGCTCATCGAGCGCGCCGGCAAAACCGGTGCTGATTAAGAGATCGAACGGCTCGCGCTGCAGAAATGTCGCCAGGCGGCGCCGGCAGGAGTTTTCGCCCACGCCCGTATGCAAAACCTCGACCGTGCGATTGTCGATCTTGCCGCGGACAACCTGAGTATCCTCACAGGGAAAAAGTTCTCGCTCGCGCAACAGCCGCATAAACCCCGCGCTTTCGACCGGTAGCGCAAAAGTAATCGCAATCACTTCGGCCCGCTCGATTCCACGATCTCGACAGCGAAGCTTTTCCCTCCAGAATCGGTGTTCGAGCTTTGATCGGGCGGAGGCATCGTCACTGAGGTCGCGGGAATTGCTGCAATGAGCCGGCGAAAATCTCCTTCCTGGTTGCCCGGTAGATCGACGAGCAGACCGATCCGGTCCGGGTCGGGCATTCCTTTTGTAACAGTGCCGCCGAGCTGGCGGACGATGTCGACTACTTTCTCCGTCACCGCATCGAGCTGGCCGGCGCCAATGGAGAGCCTTATTTCGGTCACGCCGAGCGGAGCAGGGGAGAGCGCGCTGGCGGCGGCGCGTTCGAGAGACTCGGCCAGCTGCCGTCGCATTTGTTCTTGCAACAGGGCGCGGTTGGGGTTTTTCGATTCCTGGCGCGCAATAAACCAGAGACCGACACCCACATTGAGGGCCATGAGAATGATGAAAACGACGCCGATCCGGCGCGCCAACGCCCGACCTCGCTCCCCCGTGTCGGTTTCGCCGGGCAAAATGATTTCACGCGAGTCGCCGCGGCCGTGCGCGTGAATTTGCCGGGCCACGGCGAGTTCGCGCCGCAATTGCTCATCGGAAACGAGCCGTTGTTCCAGCGCGCGACGTTCGCCCTCAGGGAGTTTCCCGTCCAAATAATCGAAGAGCTTGTCGGGATTCATGGCCCTGCCGCCTCTGGCTTCGTGAATAATTTGCTGTCCGGCAAATTTGCCGCCTTCCAATCCATCGCCATGCGAATGCGGGCGCGGCCGCTCGGATGATCGAAAAAGATGAATTCTTCGAGCGGACCCGGGTCGAGCTTGCGATAAGCGCCGAGCTTGAGTGCCACCTTTGCCATCGCGTCCGGTTCGCGCGCCGTGTTGATCGAGAATGCGTCAGCCTCGCGTTCGGCCACGCGCACGACGGTGTTGCTGACGGGAGTAAGCAAAAACGCGAACGCGCTCAGGATCAATACGAGCAACGGCAGGCCGGCCGGATCAGCGATGCCGCGCACGCCCCACTTTTCGCCCCACCGGCTGAGGGCCGCCTCGAAGATAAGACGAGTGAGCGCGAAGACGACGGCAACCGCGACCGCCAGATCGAGCGTGAGCTTGGCTATATGGTTGAGGACGTAATGGCCCATCTCGTGCGCCATCACCTCGCGGATTTCCGGCAGGGTGCATTCCCGGAGCAGATTGTCGTTTAACGCAATCCGTGTCGTGCTCAGAAAACCGGCGACATTCGCGCTGATCCGTTTCGTTTGGCGTGAAGCATCGACTTCAAACACCTGCGTCACGGGAATCTGGTTGGCCCGCGCCAGGGTGAGGATCGGCTCCTTGACGGCCGGGTCCTCGAGCGGCTTGTAAGTATTGAATAACGGTTCCACGTAAATCGGCGCGAGGAACACGCCCACTATCCAAAATGCGATGACCACAGTGGCGCCCCAAATCCACCATGTCCGCGGAGCGCGGCGGAAAACGCCGTAGAGCGCGATGAGAAGGAGAGGACCGACGAGGAGTGTCAGGCCCAGGCCGATTAATTGTTCGCCGAACCACTGTCCGAAATTTTGCGTGGCCATCCCATAGCGATGTTCGCGGAAGAAAAATTGGTAAACCGTGAGCGGAAAACTGAGCATTGCGACGACGAGGAGATAGGCAATTCCGTAAACCGCGACCTGGCCGGCTTTGAAGGTGGTGACGCGCTCGGCGAAATCGCGCAATCGCGCCGAGATGCGCGCGGCCAGCAGGAAGATCGACATCGCAACAGTTAAAAGAAAGTTCCAGAGCAACAGCCAATAGCCGCCTTCGAAATAAGCGTTGGACTTTGCCCGCTGTTCGGCTGGCACGGTCGCCAGCCAAGCCTGCGTGGCCGCCGCCGGATCTGATGCTTGCGCTTCGGCGACATCGGGCGAGGAGGAGACGGCGGCGGAGCCGGTCGGAGCAGACGCGCACATCGCCGGCGTCCCGAGCAAAATACTCAGCAGTAGTGCGCCAATAACCGGTCGAACCATCTGCGCAATCGATAAGCGTTTGCGTCCCCAAAGAAAAGTACCGCTTGCGACGTCAACGTTGCGCCGGCCCCATTACGCTGGACGAACAAGCCTCGCCTGGCGCAAAATGTTTCCGTGAAGACGCCCGGGTTGATCTGCTGCGTATTGCTCTGCGCTGCGGGCGCGCCCATTGGCGTCGCGCAGACACCGACGCCGGACGCCGCTCTTTACGGCCCCTATCCGGTCGACTACAAACAGGTCGTGACGAAATGGCTGCAAACGCAATTGCTCGACCCGGCCAGTGCGCGCATCGAATGGAAAGAGGAGCCAAAGCCAGCCGATTTGGGCAAGAAAGGCGAACATCTTTATGGATATCTGGTCACCTTTACCGTTAACGCACGGAACCGCTTCGGCGCCTACACGGGCAAGCAGGAGCATGGCGCATTGATTCGAGACGGTGCCGTCATCAAAGGACTAGGATTCGGTTACTAACATGAAAACGACAAAACACTTCGCCACTAAACAATCGGGCCAGGTTTTGGGGCTGCTCATCACGGTCGTGCTCGTGCTCGGCATTGGTTTCTGGCTCCTGTTCAGTTATCGCAACTCCACTCGCAATGAAGGCCGCGCCTTCGGTCGCCAGGTGATCGAGCGCCTGGTCATGAATCACGACGCAAACTTTCTCGCGGCCGTCCTCGGCCCGCAGGCCAAGCTCGACCTGCCGCCGATGGCGCAACAGGATCTCATGACCAAGCTGCAACAGCTCGGCACACCCGTCGGCCAACTCAATGTGCAAGGCGACATTGTTTTCCAATCGCAGTTCTTCGAGCCGCGCGGCAGCTTTTATGCGCTGTTGAATTATCCCACCGGCGCCTATCGCATGGACGTGGCTGTCTCTCATCCGGTAGGCCGCTGGCAGATCGACACTATCGGTCTGAGCACCGCCGCCCCGCCCTGATGATTGTCGATCTTGCGACTTGTTAGACTCGACCGGTTTAACCGGTCAAGTTTAGGAGGGCGGGCGGCCCCAGCCTTGGAAGCGTGCAGTCAGTCAGGGTTCGATTTTATACGGCGAGCAGGCGGTCAAGTGAATCGAGGCAAATCTGCGACCAACTCTCGAGCGAGTCGCGGCGGGCCAGCAATTCCGGTTTGGTCAGGAACCCGAGGTTCGTAATCATGGCCTCGCGTTTCGTGACCTTCGCTTCAGCCAATTTGAAGACATGCACAATGCCCAGGTGGACGCGCCCGACGTCACTCGCATCATCGTTGAGAAGTGCGACGACGCGGTCCTCGAAAAGCGTGGCGATGTTGACTTCCTCCTTCACCTCGCGCTCCACGCCGGCGCGATAGGCCGATTCGTCCAAGGCGAAAAGGGACTCATCGGTCTCGTTCATATGACCGCCGATCCCGATCGAGCCTTTCGCCACGAGGCGCGGTTCGCCTGCTTTTTTGCCGCGGACGTAGTAAAGAAGTTTGTCCTCAAACTGCAGGAGCACATACGGGATGACTTGCTTGTAGCTCGGGTCCGATTCGGCCTGTCGCCGTGCCAGAAAAAAATTGTTCCCGCGCGAGAGCAGGGCCGCCAGATATTTTTGCGGCTCGAAGTTGAGCCCCTGAAAGCTTCCCAGCTCATCAAACAAGCTGCGCCGGACGACGAGGATGTTTTCGTCCGGGATCAAAAGGAATAGGTCACGCCAACCTGCGGTCCGATCAGGTTCAAGCTCGGATTGGGCGAGGTCTGTCCGGCGTTCGAGAGATGCTCATACAAAACTCCCGCGCTTAGTTTCCACTGCTCGTTCAGCTGATACGAAACACCCACCGCGCTTTGGATATTGAAGGTGAAATCCTGCCCCTGGCCGCCGGCCACTTCGGGATGACTGTCGATCCAGCCCAAGCCGACACCGCCGGAAACGTAGGGCACCAACCGCGATCCCGGGGGAATGAAATTGTAGCGCAGGCCGAAGTTTATCCCGAAGTAGTGGTTTTCGATGCCGCGAAAAATAGGCTCGGCGATCGCGCTGAAATAAAACTGATTATAACCGCGGAGCCAATCTTCCCGGTCAGCCACGCCCCAGCGGACGCGGGCCGTCAGAGACTCGGCGCCGATCTCGTAGCTGTGGCGGCTCTTAATGAAGCCAAAAAGATAAGCGGACTCGAGCGCGAGCTCGAAGCGTTGCGGATTCAATTCCTCGCGCACCGAGCTCACCGCCGCAGTTTGGGTCCCGCCGAACATTTCCACGGCGCCAACCAGCGCGAGCATTGGAACCAGAGCGCAAAAAATTTTCATGCGGCGCGCGCTACGATAGGGGGAGTTAACTGGATTGCAATTAAACGAACTGCGCGTGCAGTCGGCCCAACGCCCCGCGATCCGCCGAATACAAGGAGCGACGGCTTGGGCAGCCGTCGATTATCGCTTCGACGGCTGGGAAGCCGTCGTTCCTCGTATCACGAAATAAACTGCGCAAGATCGACAGGCAAAGCACTGCTCCATTCGCCTTCGCCGGCGATCGCCAGTTTCGCAGAATGCAGCGCGTGTCGGGGCAAAATTAACTGGCGGGCCAGCTCCTGCGACCATCCCGTTTGGATGAAGCGCAGATAAAGTTCCTCATCGGGCCCGTAAATTTTATCACCCACGATCGGGTGGCCGAGCGAAGCGAGATGGACCCGGATCTGATGCGTGCGCCCGGTTTGCGGGAGCGCGCGGATGAGGCTGAAAGCGTGGGATGTCGATCTTGTGAAGCGTTTTTCAACAAAGAAGTCGGTCCGGGCGGCCGCTCCGCCGGGGTGCGTCATTTGTTTCAGCCAGATACGCGACGGCCGGTGTTTGCCTTGCCGATCCAACGGCGCCTCCACCACCTTGTTGTTCCATTCCGGCCAGCCCGAAACGATCGCCAGGTATTCCTTGTGCAGTTGTCGCCGTTGCATGAGCAAGCCGAAATGTCGCGCGGCCGCGGATGTTTTCGCGGCCAGGACCAGACCGCTCGTTTCCCGATCGAGGCGATTGACGATCGAAACCTGGCCGCCGTTTGCCATCTCGAAAGCGAGCAACTCGCGCAGCTCTTTCCAGAGCGTCGGTTGCCCGTTGGGTTTGGTAGGGTGGCTGAGAAGAAAAGGCGGCTTGTCTACGACCAGATAATCGTCGGTCTCAGCGACAATGCTAAAGCGCGGCCGCGGCGCTCTGTCCGAATTCATATTGCGGGCGAGTTTTTGAGAAATGTTGGCCTCGGCGTTGGTGATCATTCCCGTGTTGCTTTGCGGCGCTCTCGGCGCAGCGGTCGGTTATTTTTATCGTTACCGGGCTGGACTGCGTTGGGTTTGCGCGATCGGCGCCGCGCTGCTCGTGTTTGTGATCTTCGAGGTTACGTCCGGAACTTTATCCGGCAAATACTCGCTGCGGGAGAACCTGCTCGCCCAGCTCGATGCCCTGGGTCCATTTGTGTTTCTGTACTTGTTGCCCGCGGTCTCGACCTCGTTTCTCGTGGCCCGGCAATGGCGCCGGTGGCAGTGAGCGGGCGACGCTCTCCGCCGATTCGTTGACTTGACCTGTCCTGCAAAACCGCTTTACCTAAACCGCTCAATTCCCCAACCAAAGGACGCGCCTTGGACCTCAAAGACATCAAAGCCATCATCGATTTGATGAAGAAAAACGATCTCTCGGTGTTTGAGCTGGAGAAGGACGGTTTTCGTCTCAAACTGCAGAAAGGTCTCGGGGAACAACCGGTGATTTCGGCGCCGCTTACCCTGGCCACGGCTCCGGTCGGCACCGCCACGCCGCCGGCCCAGGCCGCGGCCGAGCCGGGCGCAGCGGAGCCCTCGACGTTGCGCGACATCGTTTCGCCGATGGTCGGCACTTTTTATCGCGCCGCCTCGCCCGACGCGCCACCGTTTGTCGATGTTGGCAAGACGATCGCCGAGGACAGCGTCGTCTGCATCATTGAAGCGATGAAAGTAATGAACGAGATCAAAGCCGAAACGAGTGGCGTTATCGCCGAGATCGTGGCCGAGAACGGCAAACCGGTGCAGTTCGGGCAGGTTTTGTTTCGCGTAAAGTAGGCAAGCTTGCCGCTGGCATTTTGCCTCATCGCCCGCGAGACGGTTGCGCTGATTCAATGTTCGAAAAAGTCCTCATCGCCAATCGCGGCGAAATCGCTCTGCGCGTCATCCGGGCTTGCAAAGAACTCGGCATCCGCACCCTGGCTGTCTATTCCGAAGCCGACGTTGATTCGCTCCATGTCCAACTGGCCGACGAAGCGATTTGCATCGGCGCGCCGCCGAGCAGCGAAAGTTATCTCAAGATCGATCGGATCATGAGCGCCGCCGAGGTCGGCGACGTCGATGCCATTCATCCCGGTTACGGATTTTTGGCTGAAAACGCGCACTTCGCCGAGGTCTGCGAAACGTGCAAGATCAAGTTCATCGGTCCGCCGGCTGCGGCCATGCAGCTGATGGGCGATAAAAACGCCGCTCGCGCTTCGGCGCGCAAAGCCGGGGTTCCGGTCGTGCCGGGCAGCGATGGCATCGTCGACACCGAGAAGGATGCAATCAAGGTCGCCCGGAAAATCGGCTATCCCGTAATGATCAAGGCGGTCGCCGGGGGCGGGGGACGCGGAATGCGCACCGCGCACGACGAGCCGAGCCTGATCGGCGCGTTTCACAGCGCCCGGCACGAAGCGGAGAAGGCGTTCGGCAACGGCGACGTTTACATCGAGAAGCTCATCATCAACCCGCACCACATTGAGTTCCAAATCATGGCCGATTCGCGCGGCCACATCGTCCATCTGGGAGAGCGCGACTGTTCCATCCAACGGCGCAATCAAAAGGTGATCGAGGAATGTCCGTCACCGCTCATGGTCCCGGCGTTGCGGAAGAAAATGGGCAATGCCGCGATCAAACTCGCCAAATCAGTCGGCTACCAAAACGCCGGGACGATTGAGTTTCTCGTCGGCCAAGATCGACATTTTTATTTCATGGAGATGAACACGCGTCTCCAGGTCGAGCATACCATCACCGAGGAGGTCTACGGTTGCGACCTGGTCAAGGAACAGATCCGGATCGCCGACGGCCAGCCTCTCTCGCCCCATGTCGCGCACGCCACCCCGCGTTCGCACGCCATCGAGTGCCGGATCAACGCCGAAGATCCGGCCAATGATTTTCAACCCTCCCCGGGCCGCATCGCCTTTTATTACGCGCCCGGCGGCCGCGGGGTGCGCATCGATTCGCACGCTTACACCGGCTACGTCGTCCCGCCCTACTACGATTCGTTGATCGCGAAAATCGTCACCATCGGCGCGACGCGCAGCTCCGCTATCGATCGAATGCGTCGCGCGCTGGAGGAATATTACGTTACTGGGATCAAGACGACGGTGCCCTTTCACGCCGCCATCATGCGCAACTCCGAATTTCGCGATGGCAAATACGATACCGGCTTTGTCGAGCGGGTGATGAATTCGGAAGCATTCGAACTGGTGCCGTCTCGGGCGCGGCTGCATGAGTGAGCGCTCTTTCGATCGATGACCTCAAGGAGCGGCGCTCTCCAGAGCGCCGTATAGTTTAAACGGCGGCTGAGGAAGCCGCTGCTCCTTGAAGCGCAGGACCTATGAAATCGCTTAACGATTGTTATCTCTATGGCATCATCGATCTCGGCTACGTCGAGGCAAAGAATTGCGAGCGCACCGCTGCACACATGATCGACGGCGGAGTCGATCTGATTCAGCTGCGCGGAAAAGACAAATCGATCGCTCAACTTGTCGATCTTGCGCGCGAACTGCACGAGATCACCGCGAACGCTGCCGTGCCGCTCATCGTGAACGACCGCGCCGAGGTCGCTCGCGAAGTTCCGGTCGAAGGTGTGCACGTTGGCCAGGACGACGACTCGATTGCGGTTGCCCGGGAGAAGGCGGGTCGCCCCATCCTGATTGGCAAATCAACTCACAGTCTCGAGCAAGCGCGTACCGCGCAAAGCGAGGGCGCCGATTACATCGGCTTCGGCCCGCTCTTTGCGACGCCGACCAAACCCGATTACAAACCGATCGGTTTGGTCGAGATCAAACAGGTGCACGCCGACGTGACGCTGCCGATCTTCTGCATCGGCGGAATCAAGATCGACAATCTCGCGCAAGTCATCGCCGCCGGCGCCCGCCGCGTCGCCATTGTGTCCGGATTGGTAAAAGTGAACGACGTTGCCCAATACGCGCGTGGCTGTAAAAAGCTTCTGACATCTGACCCTGTGACTTCTGATCTCTGATGTCTGTCCTGATTCTCGGTTCCATCGCGCTCGATACGGTCAAAACGCCGATCGAAGAACGAAGCGATCTGCTCGGCGGTTCGGCTTCCTACGCCGCAGCGGCGGCGAGTTTCTTTTCGCCGGTCAAACTGGTCGGCGTTGTCGGTACTGATTTTCCGCAATCGGAATTCGATTTTTGGCAGGCGCGCAAGATCGACATCGAAGGTGTGCAACGGGTGGAGGGCAAAACGTTTCGCTGGTCGGGCGAATACGCGTGGGACCTGAACACGCGCGAGACGCGCTCGGTGGCGTTGAACGTGTTCGAGAATTTTCAGCCAAGGTTGCCGGCGAGTTATCGAAAGACCGATTTCGTTTTACTGGCCAACATCGCGCCCTCGCTCCAGGCGCACGTGCTCGACCAGATGGAGCGGCCGAAGTTTGTCGTCGCCGACACCATGGACCTGTGGATCGAAACGACGCGTCCCGATCTCGATGCCCTGCTGCCGCGGGTCGATCTTCTCATTCTCAACGACAGCGAAGCGCGCGAGATGACGAAGGAGACAAGCTTGATCAAGGCCGGTCGCCGCATCCGCGAGTTCGGTCCGCGGTTTGTCGCGATCAAAAAGGGCGAGCACGGCGCGCTGCTCTTCGGCGAAGATGAATTCTTCAGCTGCGGCGCCTATCCGCTGGAGGACATTCACGATCCGACCGGGGCAGGGGACACCTTCGCAGGCGGGATAGCTGGTTATCTGGCGGGTAATGTTCGCACCGTGCATTTCACCGATCTGCGCAAAGCATTGATCTACGGCAGCGTGCTGGCGAGTTTCGCGGTCGAAGCTTTCAGCCTGGATCGGTTGCGAGGTCTTTCCATGGCGGAAATCGAGCAACGCTATGAGACGTTCAAATTGATGAGCCAATTTGAAGTCACGGCCTGATTCGCCATGCTCGGCGGAAAAGTTCCGCTACTTTGGCCGCCCGGCAGCGTATGCCGATAACACGTCGGCGCGTTGTTTGCGCAATGCGTCAGCCGCTGGCCAACGCAATGATGACGAACGGGCCGCTGCGACCTTCCGCGTCGCAGCTCTGCGCCGAATCGATCGGGATGATCTCGAAGTCCTCGGCCCGTTCGGGCAACGGCAAAGGCAGCCGCTCGTAATGGGGCCGGCGCAAGCATTGCAGCCCTCGCCCGAGCCGGAAAAAGGGATTGGAGCGCAGAAGATTTACTTCAAAACGCAAATCATCGCGTAAACGGGCAAATGACGTTTTTCGTTGTCCGAACAATTTGATGTCTCGATATCCGGCCGAATGAAGCAGCGATTCCAACTGCGCCGCGGCAAATTCTTGTTCGTGAAATTCCCATTTTGTCCCGGCTTCGTGAATGCCCGCGTTCGGCGTGCTGATGATGAGCAAACCGGAGTCGCGCAAACATTGTCGGGATGCACTCAAAAATTCCGCCGGCTGTTTCAGGTGTTCGATGGTTTCGAAACTGACGATCGCATCGAACGGTCCTTGCTTTTTCGCCTCGTCCAGGGTGTGGCAGTCATCCCGCAGGAAACGAATGGCCGGATGCGAAAAATGTTTGCGCGCCGACTCGAGCGCGTCGGCGTCATTGTCTAGCGCAACGATTTCAGGGATACCCTGGCCGGCCAGAAAATGCGCGCCGTATCCGACCCCGCAGGCAACGTCGAGGACTTTGCGAACCTGCTTTGCCTCGAGGTGGCGGGCGGCAAATTCATAGCGCTGAATATGGTTCGCGTAATAAGCGGTCCATTCCGGCGTCGCGGGCACGATTCGCTCAAACGCCATGGACGCGAGCCTAGCGTTTTTTAGTCCGTCGCGCCACGACTCCTCCCGATGGAAAAAGCGCGCCCGAGAGGATTCGAACCACTAACCTTCTGATCCGTAGTCAGATGCTCTATCCAGTTGAGCTACGGGCGCGGAGGAGCAGCTAATTTTGGGGAAGAAGCGCGACACGTCAACCGCTCAGGCGGCGCGCAGCGTAATGTGCACGAGCTCCGCCGGCGCATTGGTGCGCAGGGGGAACCAATTGCCGACGCCGTTGGAGACAATGAGCTTGCTGGCGGCGCGTTCGTAGAGGCCCGACCAATAACGAAACATCGCCGGACCGAAACCGAGCTGTTCGTTCAACATCAACTGGCCGCCGTGCGTATGGCCCGAGAGGGTGAGCGGAATTCCCGCCGCGGCCGCGGCGTCGAAGGCGTGCGGATGGTGCGCGAGCAGGATGGCAAAGGCGTCGCTGCGCTGCTGCCGCAATAAGCGCCGCACGGCCGCGCCAATTGCCGCGTCGCGATCCTGATGCGCGCGCGTCCAGCTCAGGCCGAGCAATTGCACCGGCGTATCGCGCACCGTGACGATAGCCGACTCATCGAGCAGAAACGGAATCCCCGAGGCTTTGACGCGCCGTTCGAACTCAGCCGCGTTTTCGATGAGGTCGTGATTGCCTTCGATCAAAAATGCGCCGAAGCGCGATTGCATTTGCCGAACGAGCTCGAGGCCGCGGGCAAGATCGACAAGTGCATCGTTGATTATGTCGCCGGTGAGCAGGATGAGATCGGGCTCGAGCGCGTTGACAGTCGCGACCATCTCGTCGAGCACGCGACCGGAAGTAAATCGACCCACGTGCATGTCGCTCACCTGGGCGATCGTCAAGTTGTCGAGCGCCGGCGGCAACCCGGCGATTGGAATGGTGAATCGACGGACCCGGAACTGGTTCAATTGTCGCAGCGCGACCCCCGTCAACGTGAATGTGAAAAGCGGCGGTGCCGCCGCCGCGGCGAGACCGAGAAACTCGCGACGCGTCCAGTCATGTCGATCTTGCATTGCGGTCGCGGGCGATTGCCTGGTTCCGGCGAGCCTGGCGGTGACAACCACCGGAAGCGTAACCAGCGCGATGATGATGAAGAAACTTAGTCCGATGAAGTGCCAGAGGAAAAGCGCAGCCGCCGCCCACTTCGGGAACAGGTCAGTGAACCGAATCTGGACCAGCCGCGAAACAACCAGGGCAATGAGACCGAGCATTTGCGCGCCCATGAACACGCCGAGCATGACGCGCGCGATGCCGTTCTCGGTCTGCCGCGCCAGCACCCACCAGCAGGCCGCATCCAGTAACAGCATCGATCCGATGATGGTGAAGATGAAGCTCACAGCGGAAATATTGCAGAAAACGTCGAACGCCCAACGCCGAATGAAGCGCGTGGGGCGCGCGACATAGAAGGTAAAGCGACGAGGGTAGGAGCGAGCGAGCGCGGGCAGCGAGCGAGTTTCAACATCCAATCTCGAACGGACAGAGTTCTGAATTCGATATTCGACGTTCGGCGTTGGACGTTTGGCGTTTCTTCTGCTTGTTCGTCAGGTGACGGTTTTTCTCGGGTGCGGCTTTGCCGCCAAGTATCTCGAAGGCGGTGGCAATTTTTCCGTGCCGTTGCAATGGATGCTGGGTTTGCGCCGGCTGAAACTCGACGCGATCTGGCTGGAGCTGCTCCCGAGCGAAGCTAACGCGCGGAGCGACCGCGTTAAGATCGACAATTTCCAGCGACAGCTGCGCAGGCACGGCCTGGCCGGTCGATATTGTCTGCTTTACCAGAACCCGGCGAGCGACGCGCACGAGCTCGACCAACTTCGCTGCATCGGTCTTTCCAAACGGCAACTGATCGAACGCCTGGCCGGCCCGAACACCTTGCTCAATCTCAGTTACTCAATTCATCCGCCGTTTCTGCTCGAGTTCGAGCGGCGAATTTTCTGCGACCTCGACCCGAGCGAAATTTTCTATTGGATGACAAAACTCGAAATGGGCCAGTCGTTTCATGACGAGTTCTGGACGATTGGGTTGAACGTCGATGGCCGTGATTGCCGGCTGCCAAGAGCTGTAGCGGCGGGCGTGTCGCCTGCGTTTCCCAAATCGCGGCCGACACGGCCGCCTCTACAGAAGATCACCTGGCGAACCTTTTATCCGCTCGTCGACACCCGGTTGATTCGATCGCAACCGCGACCGCGCGTGCCGAAGTTCACCACCATCGGCCAGTGGTATTGGGGCGGGAACGTGGAGGTCGATGGAAAGTTTCCCGATCTTTCCAAGAAGTTCGCCTTTGAGCGATATGTCGATCTTCCCCGGCGCGTCCCGGAAGCGCATTTTGAATTGGCCATGAATATGGGAGACAATCCGGCGGAAAAAGCCAGGCTTACGCGACATGGCTGGCGCGTAATCGACCCGCATGAGGTTGCGCGAACCCCGGCGAAATACCGGCGTTACATCGCCACCGCGCTCGGCGAGTTCACGGCCATCAAAGGCGTCGACGTTGCCTGGCGCACCGGTTGGCTGAGCGATCGCGCGGCGGCGTTCCTCGCTTCAGGCCGACCGGTCATCACGGAAAACACGGGTGCCGGGAAATATTTGCCGTCGGCGAGCGGATTTCATTTCGTCGCTGGCCTCGATGAAGCCGCGGATGCGGTGGGACGGGTCATCCGCGATTGGCCGCGTCAATCAAAGCAGGCGCGGCGCTGCGCGCTCGAACTGTTCGATTCGGCCAAAAATCTCCGGCGCATCTTTTCATCCTGAGCGGAGCGAAGCGGAGTCGAAGGAGCCCGCGGAACTACCCGGGGTTTCGCCACGGGATTCCTCGACTTCGCTCGGAATGACGGTGGCAAAACGCGCTCGATTCGGCGTTGCAAAACGATTTTCGGGTGTTACTCGTTGTGCCGTTATGCCCGACTTGATCAAAGCAGGCGAGCTGAAGGAGCGGATGAAAAAGGTCCCGGAATGGGAGCTGGAGAAAAAGCACATCGAGCGCAGCTTCGAGTTCGATGATTTCGCCGACGCGATTGATTTCGTGAATGCGGTATCGGAAGTGGCCGAAGAGGAAGAACACCACCCCGACATCGATATTCGTTACAATAAAGTCCGCCTCGTCCTTTCCACGCACAGCAAAGGCGGTCTCACCGACCTGGATTTTGCGCTGGCCGAGCGCATCGACACGCTGTCGGAATAATGAAGAGTGACTGGTGACGAGTGACGAGTCACGCAAGACCAATCCTCGGCTCTGGATCGCCACGGGAGCCGTGATTATGGTCGTGATCGCCGTCTGGAAATACATCGATTACCAAACGCAACCGCCGCCGCCCCCGACTAACGTCGCAACACCCGCGCCCGTACCGTGAGTTGTAGCCGCGGGCGCCGACCGCGGCCCGGCACCTGTGGCAGCCGTGCCGGCTGCGGGTTTTTGCGTCCTGCAGGCGACACGCCTGCCACTACAGCAGCTTATCGGCTACTGACAAAGGAGCGGCCTTCATCGGCATCGATGAAGGCGAACATCGTCTCGATTTCCGATCGTCCCGCCATGCCGGATTCTTTCTTGCGGCGCTTGAGCGTTTCGGAAATTTCGTCGTTCCAGCCACGTTTGCGCATGAATTCGTTCCAGACGTAGATTTCGTCCTCCGACGGCTGGCGTCCTTTGCTGAAACACCACTGTAAAATTTCTTCATCGCTGCCGCCCTGTTTCGTGCGCTCGACGAGCTGGGCGTAATCAATGCGCAAAAACATTGCGCAGCTCGCGTCGAATCCGCGCCCGAGATTGGTTTGATAATCGGGCGGCAACTGCCCCTTGCCGTGCTGGCGGATCTTATCAAGCATTCGCCCGAAATAGACCAGGCCGCCCACTTTGGCGTAGGGACTGCGCAGGCCCAGTTCTCTCATCGACAGACGAGTTTGCGATTTTTTTGCAGTGCTTTCAAGCCGCGAAAATGAGCCCCGGAGAGAGCGCTCTGAGCGGAAGCGCGTTCCCGCAGAAAGCGTCAAGGAGCGGCGCGCTCCAGCGCGCCGTTTAAATTTAAACGGCGGTCGCGGAGACCGCCGCTCCTTGAGGCGTTCTGGCATGCGACGCTGTTCGCCCGGTCACTGGTCGAGCAGCGGATACAAAGGGTCGGCTAGCGCTGCGGTGAGGAAGGCGGACCCTGCAGGACCTTCCTTTTTCGCTTAGCCATTTTCGCGATTCAGTGCGTTAGTTCCCGCCGTGGACCGGATCGTTGGGATCGAGACTGAATACGGTTGCCTGCTCCGTGAGGAGGAAGCGCACCTGAGCTCGGAAGCATGGCCGGCGCGGGTCAAGAACTACCTTTTCCGCAAAGCGCAAGCCGGCACGATCGATCTTCACTATCGCGACTACGAGGAGCCGCCGGGCAACGGCGGTTTTCTGCTCAACGGCGGCCGGCTTTACCTCGACATGGGCCACATCGAGTACGCCTCGCCGGAATGCCTCAACCTGCGCGACCTCGTCACCTACGATTTGGCGGGGGACGATCTGCTCCAGTCATCGCTCGTCGCCTTGGACGGCGCGCGGCAAGTCTCCTTCATCAAGAACAACATCGACCATCACACCGGGGCGACCTTCGGTTGCCATGAGAATTATTTGATGAAACGCGAGGCGCAGTTCACTCCGCCGGTATTGGGGACGCTGCTGACCTTTCTGGCGACGCGGCAAATTTTCACCGGCGCAGGGCGGGTCGGGCAGGCCAATCCGCTGGCGTTCGATTTCGAACCGCCGGCCCAGGAAGGGCAGGTGAATTTTCAGCTCAGCCAGCGCGCCGACCACATCGTCAACGACATCTACCAATGGGTGCAGTTCAACCGCGCCATCATCAACGCGCGCGACGAGCCGCTGGCCGATTATCGCAAATATCGCCGCCTCCATTTGCTCATTGGCGACTCGAACATGAGCCCGTTTGCCACCGCGCTGAAGATCGGCACCACCGCGTGCGTGCTGGCGTTGCTCGAGGAAGGCCGCCTCCCGCGCAACCTCATCCTCGCCGACGCCGTGCAAAGCACCCGCGACATCTCGCGCGATCCGACGCAGCGTTGGATTGTCGATCTTGAAAACGGCAAAACCATCGGCGCGCTCGACGTGCAGTGGCAGTTCTACGATCTGGCCCAAAAGCAATTGCGCGGCAGCAGCCCCGAAACCGACTGGTTGCTGGAGAGCTGGAGTTTCGTTCTCGAAGCGGTGGAAGAAAATCCGCACTCTCTCATCGGCGGCGTCGATTGGATCACCAAAAAATGGCTGCTCGAAACTTTGATCGCCGCTGAGAACCTGAGCTGGGACGATCCATGGCTGCAAAGCGTCGATTTGGAATATCACAACATCGACCCCACCCGCGGCCTGTTCTTCGGCGTCACGCCCGGCAAACGCATCGGCGAATGGAACAACAGCGTCCGCCGCAGCGAAGCGATGCGTTTACCGCCCGCCAACACCCGCGCTTCCGGGCGCGCCCGCGCCGTCGCCGGTTTTCAGCAACGCGACCATTCCTACGTTATCAACTGGGACTCGATCGCCTGCGACAGCCGCGATTTCCTCGTCATGGGCGACCCCTTCAAAACCTACAACGAGGAAGTGGAACGCTTCCTCTCCCAGCCGCGGCCGCTTGGTGAGCACAAAGATCACGATCTGTAATGCGCCTACGATGCCTGAAATCTCGCTTTTTTTGTTCGCCAGTGCTGTAGCGTCCGGTGTCCTCACCGGAAAAACCGACCGAGGATTGCGGCTCGCCCGATGCGCTGAGGACAGCGCACGCTACAGCGTCTATCCCTCTTACCGGTGGGTCGCCGTCGCGCTTCTCGTCCGCCGTCGCTCATCTTGTTCTCGTTAGAATCGGGCACCGGCACAGGCTTTGCTGCCGATTGATGGTGCATGCGGCCTCGGCAGTTTGTCCTTTTCGCCATTACTGCAGCGCTCGTCGGGCCGGCGGTCTATTCGCTGACCCGGCCTGATCCGGCGGAACAAGCGAAGCAATCGCTCACGTTAACTTCCGACGCTTATCGGCTGGACAAGATTTATCGTTCGATGGAGGGGCCGATGTCGATTGCGAGCGCAATTCGTCTCGGGTCGCGAGGCAAAGCTCAAGTGCAATGGGTGACTGGTTTGGAAACGGAAGTCGTCGACGCAACCGATGAAAAACCGATCTCGCAAGAGTTCTTCTGTCATTCCAACCTGACTTTCGCCGAACAGGGCGTGACTCCGCGCGACATCAACCAGCGGTTCGGGGGAAAGACACACTTCGACTGGCGGCTCTTCACGCTCGTGCCGGGACGACGATCGATTGAACTGCCCACCGGTTTTGGCGTGCCGGTCCCTGCGGATGCGCCTTTGGATTATCTGACAATGTCGTTGAATCTGAACCCCCAGCCGGATGCCGTAAACGTTCGCATACGCACCAAGGTGCACACGATCGGCGAGGGGGAGCCGGGCGCGCCGAGCAGAGCGCTTTTCCGCCGCGCGCTTTACGTTTTGCAGCCCAAAGATCCGTCGGCGCAGATGGGACCCGCCTGCCTGGCGAGCGCAATGCAGCATGTCGGCGCCGGCTGCGCCGAGTTCAAGCCGCCGGAGGGCGCGGTCAACCATTGGATCGTGGCGCCGGGACATCACCTCTATCGCACCGAGATCACGCCCCAACTCAATCTGCCGTTCGACACGACGATTCATTATGCCACCATTCACGTGCACCCGTTCGCGCGCGGGATGGCGTTGCGCGACCTCACCACGGGCAAAACTATTTTCCGGCTGAATTCGCAGGATTGGTCCGATCGCGTCGGTGTCGCGCACGTCGACGAGCTCAAATCCATCGAGGGCATCGTGATCGCACGCGATCACCGCTACGAGCTCACGGCGGAATACGATAACACCTCCGGCGCAAACACGGACGCGATGGCGATTCTTTACCTCTACCTGTTGGAGAAAGATCTCAGCTAGTTTCGATTTTCACCACTCGCGCCTCCCGGCGCTAGAGAGCCCGAGATCACAGAGAAGAATTCAGAAGCTTTCTCTTAGACTCCGTGTCCTCGGGCACTCTAGGCGCGGGAGCGCCGGGTGGTGAGTTTAAGAGATTTCGCGCTGGGCGGCCGACTCCGATGGCCACCAATCGAGTTTTCTAGGCCGGGTGCTTCGCTTGTCTACGCGATTAACCGGCAAGCGGGGCCCTTGCCCTACAAGATCGACAATTCGCGCGTCGGGAATTTATTCCAGCCGTTCCAGCGAAGGGATGCCGTAGTTTTCCTGGAGGGCCGGGGCTTCGGCGGCGACTTGTGCGGCGTCGAGCTCGACTTGCTTCGGGTCTTCGATCGTTTCGATCTTAATGAAACCGCCGTCCAACGGTTGTTTGACGGCTTCGGCCAGGTCGCGCAGCGAGTGAATCTCTTTGCCGTTGACCTTGGTGACGGTCAGGTAAGCGACCTCGTCGTAGCCAATGGTGGTATTTGCCGGCAGCACCTGGCTGAGAACCACGATTTTGCGGTGACCTTCGGGAAAGAGTTCGGATTGAAACCGGTCGAGATAAACCAATCTTTGCGGCGCTTCCTTCTGCCAGTTCGGCCCCCATTCTTTCAAATATTGGCGCGACAACTCCTGGAAAATAATTCCGCCGAAGACCAGGTAGGGCGGCGCCTGATCGACCATGTAAGGAGCGCTCACGTAATCGCCGGGCGCGCGATGCTCGAGCGTCACGCTCAATTTCATCGGGGTGCCGTTGCGCTGGATTTCGACCGGGATGCTGTCCCCGGCGAAAGCGTAGCTGGTGATGATGTTGGTGAAATCGATCTTGCCGTAGAGCGGGTCGACGTAATTGCCGTTTTCATCGATGGCGTTGTTGGCAATTGAAGTGACAATGTCGCCCACCTGCAGTCCGGCTTTGGCCGCGGGCATGTTCGGTTCGATCCGCGTCACGTAGACGCCGGCCGGCTTGCCGGTTTGATTGGCAAACGCGCGCAATTGCGGATCGCGCGTAGGGAAGAAAGAAAAACCGACGGCCGGAAACCCCTCGTAGGGTGGTTTCTCGGCGTCCTTGAGAAAATGCGTAATGATCGGCGCCGGGATCGCGTCGACGAGCTGGGCCCGCGGATCGTAGCGCAGCAACAACCCGGCGAGCTTGTTGTTTTTGACGACCGGGATCGTGTAACTGTTTTCCCGGTATTGCATCGAGATGCTGATCCGGTAGGTGAGAAACTGCCCCACGTCGACCGGGTAGCGCGTCATTTGAATGGTCGTGACCAGGCCTTCCGTGGCGATGAGGGCGCCGGTCGGCTCGAGCTGCCAGGCGGCCAGGCGATCGCCCACTACCGTATCGCTCGAAATCTCCAGCGGCGTGATTCCGTCGAGGAAATTTTTCTCTGCCGGTTCCAGCAGGGCGAGGTTGGCTTCATAATCGATCACCTGCACGTTGGCCGCGGTTTTTTCACCGGACTCGGCGCGCTCCAGCTCCACGTAATTCTGGTTCGCCACCAAATCGGCCGTCACCAGCACGCGGCCCTGCGCCAGGACGGCGCCGAGCGCGCGTTTGGAAATGGGCGCTTTTTTTTGCCATGGCCGAAAGTAATCGTAAGACTGGCCCGTCACGTTTACCCGCACGAGGGAAAGCGGTTTTTGTTTGGCTTCTCGGGCCACCGGGGTGGGCTCCTTTTTCGCCGCCGCGGCCGCGACCGTCACGAGGACAAGGCCGCAACTGATGAGTAATCGTCGTCGCATGGCCGCTAAATTTTCTTCTCCTTTTCCGGAGCGCCCGCCACAACCTGCTCCTGAAGATTCTGTTCGCGCACCACGTTGTAGCGGGTTTTGATCCGCTCGCGCGCCGCTTCAACCTGCTTCGGATCGAGCACCAACGGCGGACCGTCGCCGATCATTTTGATCACAAAACGGTCGGCCGGTTCGGACAACACTGCCGCCAACTCATCGAGCGCCCGGATTTTGCGCCCGTTGATTTCATCGACAATCGCACCGCGATAGGCCGACAAATATGTGTTGATGGGATCGGGCAGAATGTTTGTCAGCACAATCACGTCGGGATGCTCGAGGTAAATTTGCTCCAGCACAAAATAATCGAAGTAATGGCGCAGCCGCAGATCGGACGGCTGATACGCCTCCATCAAATCGAGGTTGAGCGGTTGGAAGAGCAATCCTCCATAAAGGACATAACGCGGCCGCACGTCATAACTGTGGCCCTGGATGAGATAAGGCCAGACCGTGCTCAACGTCACCGTGACGCTGAGCGGCTGTTTGTCGCGCCAGACCTCGAATTTCACGGTATCGCCCTTGTATTTGCGCTCCACGATTTCGGGCATCTCCACGCGCTCGCCTTCCAGTTCCACGTTGCCGTCGCTGGCGATGGGATGATTGTCGATCGCCAGGAGCACGTCGCCTTCGCGCAAAACACCCGCGCAGGGGCCCGCCGCCACCACCGTGTTCACCAGCACCCCCCGGTCGTTGTCTTTTAACCCGAGAAACCGCCGTTGCGCCGGGTTCTGCAGCTTCGTGTAGCTCAGCGCAAGATCGACATATTTATCGTAACGGCCGTCCTCGATGTCCTTGAGGAAACGGCGAATGACCGGCGTCGGCACCATGTAGGCGACGCCCTGGGCGATATCGCCGCTGTAACCTTGAAACGCGACGCCCACGACCTTCGCGTTCTGCATCACGGGACCGCCGCTATTGCCCGGATTGATCTGCGCGCTGATCTGAATCGCCAGGTGCTGATCGATCGAGGAATGGGTGTAAAGCTGGAAATCGATCCGTGAAACGATCCCCGTCGTGACCGACATCCGTTCGCCGCCGATCGGATACCCATAAGCCGACACCGTCGATTCCAAACCGGGAATGCCGCCGAATTTCAGCGGCACCATGTCCTTGTAAAAATTCGGCGCGTCCACCGTGATCAACGCCAGATCGCAATCGTGCGCGATGAATTTGACCCGCGCCGGATATTTGTTCGGGTCGCCGTCGCGCTCGACCGTGAGATAGCGGCTGTTGCTGACCACGTGCGCGTTGGTCATGATGCGGTTGCCTTCGATGACAAAACCTGCGCCTACCCCGCGTTGCAGTGCGCCGGCGTTCCAAGGCGCCCGATAATCCGGCTCCACTTCCGTCGCGGTAATGCGGACGAGACTTTTCTGAACCGGTCCATTCGGTTTCGCTGGCGCAACCGGCACCGGAACCACCGCTTGCGGCGCCGGCGCCGTCGGCTTGGTGATCGCCCCTGGCGGTTTCGGCTCGGCCGGAATGGGCCCCGGCGTGTTTTCCTGCTGCTGCGCGTAGGATGTCGATTTAACGAGCAAGACCACGCAGCTAAAAATCAAAATCCGTTTCATGCCGAAGTCCGCAAGATAGACGAACTATCGAGAAAGCAAATTGAGCCACGATCAGAACGCGGGCTGAGGGCAGCCCGGCTCCATCGCATTTGGAGACGGCCTGCCCTCAGGCCGTTCCACGTTCAAATCCCCGCGCGTTCCAGCAATGATGCGAGAACCTTCTTTGCATCGAAGATCTCGCGCGCGAGCTCCCGTGCAACGCGCGAGTGTTTTCGATAATCAGCATTGATCCGTTTGATTGCGTCAACGATTTCGGCCAGCGAACGGAAGCTGAGCAACCCGCGGTCGCCGCCGTAATAATTCGTGAACCCCGTCTCCTGGATAATCACCGGACGCCCTGCGGCCAGATAACACGCGCTCCGATCACTGAACCACGCCGTGTTTAATCGCACATATTGGTCCTTCGCCACCGTGAATTCGCCTTTCGAGCGCTGGATGTAATCGCGATACAGCCAGTAATCGACACTCATTTGCAGCGGCGACGCCAGTCGCCAGCCGTTGCGCAAAAACTGCGCGCGCGTCCTTGCGTCCTTGATGTTCGTCGCCAGCTCGAAGGGCTCGCCCGCGCGTTTCGGCGCCGCCACCAACCGCAGAAACTCGCGCGATTTGCTCCAGAGATATTTTCGTTTCCGCCAGGTGATGTCTTTGATCCGGCTCGTCGACCAATTCGCTACGGAAGTGAAAACGGCCGCGCGGGAAGGGGACCGGCTCGTCCGCCAGAAATCGAGCACCACCGGTTGCCGCGTCGGCTGCCATTTGAATCCGTGCAGCGGAACCGGAAACTTTTTCGTGCCGACGTTCTCGCCAAAGGTGAAAAGCGCGCAGTGCCGGCCGAGATAGTCGATTGTCGATCTTCGGCCGTTATCGACCTTGATCTGTTCGACGCCAGGATCGCTTTCCACGTAAACGATCCGATCGCTCACCAGCAAATCGTCATTGAACTCCTGTGCGCCGCAGATGTTCAGGATCGCATCGGCCTCGCGATAGAGCTGTCGGATTTTTTTTAGCGAGAACCCGGCGGTCGGATATCGCTTGAGATAACGCGCGCAAAACGCCCACCGCCCAGTGAAGCCGAACTCGCCGGCCAGCCGCTTGAGAATATGCGCCGCGTAATCGAAGTCGTTCGTGACTTCGAACGTCTCCGGGTTGTAAGGCAGCCGCGCCGAATCTTCGACGTAATAAACGTCGTGCCCGAGTCGTTGCAGACCGACGATGTAATGGATGTGTTGCCAGATCACGCCCGCGATCGGGATCGACCCCATGAAACCCATCACCACGATTTTCTTTTTCTTCCTCATCAGTGAAGCCGTGGATGTGAATCGTGATCAGTGAATGGTGAATCGGAGTCTTTCCATCTACCGTTCACCAGTCACGATTCACAATTCCCTTACGACCACCGCCGGATTCCCCGCCACCACCGTGTTCGGCTCCACGCTCTTGGTCACCACCGAACCGGCGGCCACAACGGAGTTCTCCCCGATTGTCACGCCTTTGAGAATCACCGCGTTCATCCCGATCCAGACGTTGTCGCCGATTTTTATCGGCGCGGTTTTCAGGCGCGGACGCGCTGGGCGGTTCTCAAAAAACGGCGCGAGCGCCTGGGCATCGACCAGCCGCTGGGCCGGTTCGAGCGGATGAAAATCGGAATCGGCCAGCCCGACATTCCACGAGATCAAACAATGCGAGCCGATGTCGATCTTCTCTTCGGCCATGATGAGCGCGCCGTTGAGCAAACTGAAATCGCCGATCGTGCAGCGGCCATTCTCGCCGAGCGCGAACGAGCAACCGGCGTAACAGGAAACATGTTTCCCGATGACGACCGCGCCCGGCTGTTTGTTGCGCAGCATTCGAAAGATTTGCGCCGTCTCGCAATAAAAGCCTTCACCAAACTCGACGTTGGGCGGAATCGGGTGCGCCCACCAGTCGTCTTCCACATGTCGATCTTGTCGAACGTTGCTCATCTTTGAAATTTCCCCGCGCGATAAAGCTGCGCGTAAACACCGCCGCGCGCGACCAATTCGGGCCCTCGTCCGTGTTCGACGATACGTCCGTGTTCGAGCACGATGATTTGATCGACATCGTGAATCGCGGCCAGCCGATGCGTCGCGATCAGCGTGGTGCGGCCCCGCATTAGTTCGCCGATTGTCTCGATGATCGCGGCTTCGGTTGCCGGATCGAGCGCCGAAGTCGGCTCGTCCAAAAGCAACACCGGCGCATCCTTCAGAAACGCACGGGCAATCCCGATGCGTTGCCGCTGACCAACGCTGAGATGCGCGCCTCGTTCACCGACCTGGCTCGCGTAGCCGTTCGGCAAATCGCGAATGAACTCGTCGGCCTGCGCGCGCCGCGCCGCTTCAACGATTTCTTCCTCAGTCGCGTCCGGCCGGCCATAAGCAATGTTCTCCCGCACAGTCGTCGAAAAGAGCAACGTATCCTGAAGCACAATTCCGATTTGCGCGCGCAACGATTTTTTGGTGACGCTTCGTAGATCGCGGCCATCGAGTGTGACCATGCCTTGGGTCGGATCGTAAAACCTCGGGACCAAACTCAGCAGCGTGCTCTTGCCGGCGCCAGTCCCGCCGACCAGCGCAATGATTTGGTTCGGTGAAATCGTAAGATCGACATCTTCCAAAATCGGCCGGTCGTGATCGTAACCGAACGCGACACTTTTAAACTGGAGGGCGCCGTTTGCCGTCGTGATGGCAATTGCGTCCGGCGCATCGACCACGTCATCCTGCCGGTCCAAGATTTCAAAGCAACGTTTCGCCCCCGCGGTCGCGCCTTCCATTGCCCATGCGGTGTAAGTGAGCGATTCCAGAGGTTGATAGAGCATCAGCAAATAGGCGCTGAACACGAGCAGCGACCCCAGCGTCAGTCGCCCGTCGAGAACGTGCAGGGTGCCGACATAATACATCGCTGCCGTCCCAGCGACCATGAGCGTGCTGATAACTAATGCGCTGTTCACATTCGTCAGTTGCAAACGCAGGTTCGCCTGCAGGCTCTGCCGTGCTTGTCGATAAAACTGCCCGACCTCGAATTCTTCGCGGCCGAACGCATGCACCATTCGGATCGAGCTGAGCCCTTCCTGCGCCTGGGCGAGCAGCGCGCTTTCCTCTTCCTGAATGGTCGTCGACGCCCGCCGGATCCGGCGTGAGAAAAGATAAATCGTGCCGACAACGAGCGGCACGATTGCCAGCGACAACAACGTGAGCTGCCAGTCCAGTTGAATCATGATCACAAACGTGCCGATCAGCGTGATTGTCGATCCAAACACATTGGTGAACCCTTTGTTATAAATCGTCTGGACCGATTGCGAATCGTAAGCGACGCGAAATGTCGAATCGCTCGAACGGCGCGCATCGTGATATTTGAGCGAGAGCGATTGCAAATAGGCGTAAAGCTCGGTCCGCAGTTTCAGGAGCGCTTGCAGCCCCGTCTTGACGAACAGGTAAATTGTCGCCCAGTTGATCAGTCCCCAGAGCAACTGGATGACAACCAGAGCGAGGCAGAGCAGCGGAATCCCTACCCGCCAATCGCTCGGGGCGAGCGCGGCCGGTCGAAGAAAATCGTCCACGATGATCTTGAATGGCCACGGCTTGAGCAGGTTCAAAGCGATCCCGCAAAGTGACAGAAGTAAGCCGGCGAAAGTCTGCGGCCAGAACGGTTTGTAGTAGCGAAGGACGCGCCGATAGATCGACATCAGGGAAATTCAGATTGCAGATTTCAAATTTCAGATTGAACTACACCGGCCAGAATCGCTCAGGCTAAAGCCGAAACCCGAAATCCGAAATCCGAATTTGCCGTGCACCAACTGATTCAACTTTGGTTCGAATGGGTCCTGACCGGAGGATATCTCGGCATCATCGTGCTCATGGCACTGGGAAGCACACCGTTGCCGGTGCCGGCGGAAGTCGTCGTCCCACCGGCCGCGTTTCTCGCCGCCCAGGGACGGCTCAGTTTCACCGGAGTGATTCTCGCCGGCACCCTCGGCGCTTATCTCGGCGCGGCCGCGATGTATTGGCTGTCGCGCTGGATTGGGCGGCCGCTGCTTGTGCGCTTCGGACGATATTTTTTGTTGCCGCCCAAAAGACTCGAGGAAGCCGAGCACTGGCTCGCGCGCTACGAAGCCGGCGGGATTTTCTTCGCGAGACTGCTGCCCGGTGTGCGCCACCTGATTTCGATTCCGGCCGGTATCGTGAGGATGAATTTTGTGACCTTCAGCTACACGACACTCGCCGGCTCGGCCATCTCGTGCGCAATCCTCGCCTGGCTCGGCCATCGGGCCCACAGACTCGAACCCAATCTTCTCTCCGAGCCCGAGGCGCTGCTTCATTTCGTCCGCAGCCAATCCCATTTCATCCTCCTGGTCGTGCTCGCCTTCGCTGCCCTTTACCTGCTGAGCATTTATTTGGCGAAACCGCGCCGCCGGCGCCTGTAGCGGCGGTCTATGACCGTCGCATTAATTGGCAGGGATAGTCTCGCTGCCTTCCGACCACGGACGCCAGAGCGCGGCATCTACCTCAGCGTATGTGTTCACAAAGCTGACACTGTTGTCAGCATGCGGGCACTCAGCTTGCTCATAAGTCGTCAACAAAGTGGAGCCCCGCGAAAGAAGCTTCGTTCAGATTGAACGCTGGCCCGGGATTTGCTGTCAAATGGGGGTCATTCAATGAAGAAACACAATCTTATCCTGAAGCCCCGCCAGAAGAAATTGTCGCTTGGCGACCTGATCGTCGCCGTGAGCTCCTGCACGCGCAATACCAAGGAAACCGTCGCGACTGTGGCCGACCTGTTGGCCAGCGGCAAAGTCCGCGTCCAGAGCGACGGCCGCTTCATCCGCGCCAAGGTTTGCTGAGCTAAGATCGACATCTAGATTTGCGAGACGCTCCAGCCGCAAAGCTGGAGCGTTTTCGTTTGTTGCCTTTTTACTCAGACCCGGCGTTTCACACAAACGCCGCTACACAACTGCGCAATTAACAAAACCACTTTCCCCTTCCACGCCGCCTTTTATCTTGCAGCGTGATCCCTCGCTACTCGCTCCCGCAGATGCGGGACATCTGGGCCGACCAGCGCAAATTCGAGATCTGGCTCGAGATTGAAATTCTCGCCTGCGAAGCGATGGCCGACCTCGGCCAGATTCCGAAGAAAGACGCCGCCGAGATTCGCAAACGCGCGCGTTTTTCCATTCCCGAGATCCTCGAGATCGAGAAGCGCACCAATCACGACGTCATCGCATTCCTGGAGAACGTCGCCGGCTATGTCGGCCCGGCGGCACGGTGGATCCATCAAGGCCTCACTTCGTCGGACATCCTTGATACGTCGCTGGCGGTGCAACTGAACGAGTCTGCACAGATTTTGTCCGACGATCTGAAGCAATTGCGCGATGTGATCGCGGCACAGGCGCGCAAATACAAGATGACGCCGATGATCGGCCGCAGCCACGGCGTCCACGCCGAGCCAATCACGTTTGGCTTAAAACTTGCGCTCATGTTCGACGAATTCGGCCGGGCCGAGGAACGGCTCAGCCAGACGCGGGAGCGGATTCGTGTCGGCAAAATCAGCGGCGCCGTCGGGACGCACGCGCATCTCGATCCAGAAATTGAGCGAAGAGTTTGCGAACGACTCCGGATCAAAGCCGCCACGCTTTCAACTCAGATCGTGCAGCGAGATCGCCACGCGGAATTCCTTTGCACGCTCGCGGTCATCGCTTCCAGCATCGACCGCTGGGCGACGGAATTTCGCCATCTCCAGCGCACGGAAGTCCTCGAAGTCGAAGAATATTTTGGTGAAGGCCAGAAGGGCAGCTCGGCCATGCCGCACAAGCGCAACCCGATCACGAGCGAGCGCCTCAGCGGCCTGGCCCGCATCATTCGCGGCAACGCTCTCGTCGCTCTCGAGAACGTCGCTCTCTGGCATGAGCGCGACATCAGCCATTCCAGCGCCGAGCGGATTATTCTGCCCGACTCGTGCATCTTGCTCGATTTCATGCTCGTCGAGCTGCGCAATCTCGTCGAGCGCCTCCAGGTTTACCCCCAGCGCATGCAGCAAAACCTGGAAATGACCAAGGGCCTCTACAACAGCCAATCCATCCTGCTCGCGCTCACCCGCGCCGGCGCGCAACGCAAAACTGCCTACGAAGCCGTCCAACGCGCCGCCATGAAAACTTGGAAAGGCGAGGGGACTTTCGCCGAAAATGTGAAGGCCGAACCCGAGATCGCAGCGAAACTTTCCGCCAAAGAAATCGATCGCCTCTGCTCTCTCGACATCCATTTCGCCCACGTCGACGAAACCTTCAAAGCCCTCGGCTTGGAATAGTGGTTTTCTGTAGCGACGGTCTATGACCGTCGCACTTTTTTACCCTCTGTGTCCTCCGTGATCTCTAGCGAGCGGAGCGAGCGGCGGTGAAAAATCACTTCACCGGGATGCCGCACCGCAACTCGACGGCTTAAAGCCGTCGAGTCTAACGAGTCACGCTGCGGCGCGTAACCGCTGTTTCTCGGCGCGCGGCCCTTCGCCACTTGACGGCTTAAAGCCGTCAAGTTTTCAGGGTGTTATTTTCACCGGATTGAGCAGCAACTCGACAATTCGTCCCGCATTATCGAGCTGCACGGCGCTCAGTTCGAACATCGCGCCGGCTTCCTCCGGCGCTTTCGGATCGAGCGTGACGCGCACCGCATTCGTGCGCCATTTCAACACCAGCTCGCCGACTTGAAACGACGGTGACAATTTCACACCCGCGAGCTCCGGTCGCGCGATAATTTGCAGCATCATCGGCGTCGAGCCCGCGGTTGTCAGCTGCACCCGCTGCCGGGTCGCGCCCGGCACGACCGCAACACTGCCGATCTGGAATGACGTTCTGATTTGCGCCGGCTGAAACGGTTTCGAATTTGGAACCAGCCGCACGGCCGCAATGCGCCCGTTTACATCCAACTCGGCTGCGCCAAGCTGGAAACCCGTTTCGCGCGCCATGCCCGGATGCGTTGCGCCGCTTGCCAGCCGCAGCGCAACCGCCCCTGCCGCCGGCCGCGCCCGAATCGATCTCATCTCGAATTGCGGCGTAACCTGCAACGATACCACTTCCAAATACAAGCTGAGCACTGTCTCCGTCGCGGCGGCCGGCGGCAGCCGCACTTCCGACGGCTTCGACGCAACCTTTGGCGGCTGTAGTATCGGCGGCGGCGGCGGCGTAAGGGCTCGTGCTGTAGCGTCCACTGCCTGCCCTGAGCTTGCCGAACGGGTCCTCAGCGGAATTGTCGACGACGGTATTGAAGCTGGTGCTACCTTCGATTCTGTAGCCGTCGCCCTCTGGGGGACCCCACGCGTCTCTTGCTTCGGCGGAGGCGCGATTACCAGTGTCGGGGCGGCCCTTACTTGTGTGTTGTAGCTGCCGCCGTCACTGGCGGCAGGCTGAGAGCGCCGCTTCGGCGCCGCCAGCGCTTTCTGCACAAGATCGACAAGCTGCTTTGAGAAAAACGGTTTCTCGATCGCCGCCACCACATTTGGAAGCCGTTTCGCCGCCGCCGTCATTTCCGGCCCGTGCGCCGACATCATCAACACCGGAATCGCGGCCGTGCGTTCATCGTCCAACAGCCGCCGACAAACTTTGTCCCCGTTAAGATCGGGCAAACTGTAATCGATCAGCACCAGATCGGGCATGATCTCCTGAATTTTCTTCACGCCATCGCTGCCGGTGCGCGCTGTTGTGATTTGGAATTGCGGATTAGCGAGCGTCAGCAAGTCCTCCACAAAGACGAGCAGCATCTCGGTGTCATCGATCACCACGATCTTTTTGCCGCTTTTAATGTCGGTAGGGCGACGCTCTGCGGAGCCGACAAATTCAGTTTTAGTTGGCTGCTTCGGACGCAACACCTCGACAACAACACCCACCCATCCGCGCAAAACCTCGCGATGCAGCCCGACGGAACTTTTCCTTTCGCTCATCCGCGCGTCGGCCCAGGAAAGAATCTCTCGCAGCGCGTCGAGTGCCGTGAGATTCGCCGCCGCCGCATGCGACACTTGCCCGCCGGCAACGTGAATCTCACCAGTGAAATTCGGACCTGCGCTAAGATCGACAATCACACTTGCCTCGGCCGAATGATGCAACAGCAACAGATCAATCGCGCTCAGGCCGGCGAGATTTCCGCGCCGACCGGTCGTTTCCGTCTCCCGCCACGGCCCCAGCAACGCCTGCACCGCCGCGCCGAACGCCGCCAGCTCGAACGGCTTCGCGACAAACTGAAGCGCGCCGGACAGTTTTCTTTCCGCCGCGATTTCATCTGGAATTTTCGCGCCAATCATCAGCGCCCGCGCCGTCGGATTCTTCTCGCGCATTTTCTCCAGAAAATCCGTGATCCCCGGCCACGGCGGATCGGCATCGATCACAAACAGCTCCGGCGCATTTTTCGCCGCCACCTTTTCCGCGTCAGCCAGCGATGGCGCGATGTCGATCTTGTGCTCCGGCGCAAACTTCTTCAGCGCCGACCCGATCGCCGCCGCCAGCGCATCGTAGCCCTCCAGAAGCAGAACCGCGCGTTGGGGGCCACCGACTCCGGCAGGCGACGAGGATGATACAGGCACGGCGGGAACAGTTGAAAGCCCCGAGCGTACGACAAACGCCTATACCGGGTCAAAAGAAACGGCTTTAGCTAATTCGCGCCTGCGCTCGCGATTGTCGATCTTACTCGTAACGGAGCGCCTCGATGGGATCGAGGTTCGCGGCGCGATAAGCGGGATACAGGCCGAAGCCGATGCCGATGGCGGAGCAGACGATGAGGCCGGCGAGGGCCCAGCCGAAGGGGAAAATAACCGCGGCTTGGAGCCAGTAGGCGATCAGGTCGCCGAAGACGACGCCGAGGATGATGCCGAGGACGCCGCCGGCTTCGGAAATAAACACGGCCTCGGTGAGGAACTGGCGGAGGATGTCGCGGCTGCGGGCGCCGATTGATTTCCTAACCCCGATCTCTTTGGTCCGCTCGGTCACGCTCACGAGCATGATGTTCATGATGCCGATGCCGGCGGCGACGAGCGCGATAAAACTGATCACGAATGCGCCGATGCGCACGATCCCGGCGATGTTGACGAACGCGCTCTTGAGCGAGTCGTTGGAATAAATCTCGAAGTCGTCGGGCTCGGTCGGGCGCAACCCGCGCGCCATGCGCATCGCGCCGATGCCTTTGCCGAGCGTGGCGTTGTAGTTCTCGTTGGAGAACGATTGCGTGGCGACGTTGATGGTGCGGTTAGCTTCGCCGTAATCCTGGAAAAACCGCGTGATCGGCACGGCGCAGATCTCGTCCTGGCTTTGGCCGAACGCGCTGCCTTTCTCGGCCATCACGCCGATGACAGTATAATTGTGGCCGTTCATCCGGATGGTTTTGCCAATGGGCGACTCGTGCGGAAACAAGAGGCGCTCGACCATTTTACCGGCGACGACGACGGTGCGCGCGTACTCGACGTCTTCCTCGGTGAGGTTGCGGCCGTAAGCGAGCGTGTAAGCGTTAGCGGCGAGAAAACTCTGGTTCGTGCCGACAACGGCGAGCGCGGGCGGCGTTTTCAGGCCGTTGTAAACCGCCTGGCCTTTGAACTCGAAGCTCTTGAGGCAAACTTCTTTCGCGCTGCCTTCCATGAGCTGCGCGTAACGCATCGCCTGCCGGTAATTGATGTTGCGCCGATTCACGAATTTCTTTTTCGCTTCACCGGCGGCGGACATCGTGACCGGGTACTTGGCGAACTGGAAAATGTTCGACCCAAGAAAACTGATCCCACCCTCGATCGAGTTTTGCAGCGCGCCGATCGCGGTCATGACCGAGATGACCGAGAATACGCCGATGGTGATCCCGACCATGGTGAGCGCCGCGCGGAGCTTGTTCGCGCCCAAAGACGCCCAGGACATCTTCAAAATCTCGCTAAACTGCATTCTTATTTTTTCACCACAGAGATCACGGAGGACACGGAGATCAGAGGGAAACTTCTTCGGGTGGGCCGACGACTTTGCGGCGGATGCCGTGCGTTAGGACACGCACGTTGAAATTGATAAGCAGGCCGACTTTCAGGTCGCTCAATTTCAAATAGCTCAGCAATTGTGCGTCGTGAATTCGCCGCCAATTCATCGACGGATTTCACTTCGACGAGAACGCGGTCGTCAACGATTACGTCCGCCCGATAACCGCAATCGAGCTTTACCCCTTTGTAAGTGAGCGGAAGAGGTTTTTGACATTCAAACGGTAAATTGCGCAGACTCAATTCCCGACACAGGCAAATCTCGTACGCCGATTCCAAAAGCCCCGGGCCCAATGCGCGATGAACGTCAATCGCACAACCAATTACAGTCTCTGTAAGTTCATTAATGTCTTTGTGCATCTCCGTGATCTCCGTGTGCTCTGTGGTTAAATTCTTAGTCATTCGTAGCGGAGCGCGGTGACTGGATCGAGGCGCGATGCCGTCCACGCCGGTGCGAAGCCGGAGAAAAGTCCGGTCAGGACGGAGACAATCATGCTGATGAAAACGAGTGTGAACGAGAACCGGATCGGGAAGTTCGGGAACGCGCCGCCGATCCCGAGGCACATGAACCACGCAAGGGTGAGACCGATGATCCCGCCGACGAGGCAGAGCGCGGTCGATTCGATGAGGAATTGAAGCAGGATGGTACGGCGCCGGGCGCCGAGCGCTTTGCGGGTGCCGATCTCTTTGGTGCGCTCTTTCACGCTCACGAACGTGATGTTCATGATCCCGATCGCGCCGACGAACAGCGACAAGCCGGTGATGAACAGCCCGGCGATGGCGATCGAGTTTTTGATCGGGTCGAGCGTTGTCTTCAACGCTTGTTGCTCGTTGATGCTGAAATCATCCTTTTTCTCCGGCGGCAATCCGCGCACGCGCCGCACGTAGCCGCGCAGTTCATCGGTCGCGTCGCCGAGTTTTGTTTTGTCTTTTACTTTGACCAGAATCTCGGAGTCGGCTTTGGCGCTGAAATATTTCTGGAACGCCGGTAACGGCATGACGACGATCGAGTCGAGACTGAAGAGGCCGAGGAACGAGCCTTGCCGCGAAAATTCGCCGACGACCCGGTAGGGCTGGCCTTTTATCAACACGTCCTTGTCGAGCGGGCTTTCGGCGGGAAAGAGCGCGTCAGCAACGTCGTAACCGATCACGCAGACGTTCTCGCCGCCGCGCGATTCCATTTCATTGAAGAAACGGCCTTCTTTGATCTCGACTGTCGATGTTATGACGTAATCGGAAACCGTGCCGCGGATGTAAACGCCGTCTACTTCTTTGTCTTCATACTTGACCCGCTGGACGAGGCTGGAGGTGGGAACAGCGATGACGAGATTCGAGTTCGGCGTTTTTTCGATCAACCGGTTGAGCGGCTCGGCGTATTCGGTTTTGATTTTTTTGCGGTCGCGATAGTTCCACCAGTCATCGACTTTGCGCCACGGCCACTGCGAAACGTAGAGGACGTCGTCGCCGAACACCGCCATGCTTTTATCGAACCCGACCTGGATCCCGGCGACCGCCGTGCCCATCAATGTGACCGCGACGATTCCGATAATGACGCCGAGCGCGGTGAGCATGGAGCGCGTCTTATTGGAGTGCATCTGTGCCGCGGCGATCTTCCAGCTTTCGCTGAGCTCGTAAACAAAGCGTTTCATGCGGTAATTCTGGGGAGCACAGGCTGCCAGCCTGTAGTTCGCGGCAGCTTGCCGCGAACCATGATCGCCTCGTCGACGGTCGTCGCAGCCATGCATTCGGCAAGACTGCCGAATGCTACAGGCCAGCGGCCTGTGCTCCCCAGATCAAGAGCTTCGCGTCTCATGCGATTGTCGATCTAACCAGCTGCAACGGACTCAAGACGCTGCGTCGCAACGCCCGATTCGTCGCTCGCGATCAAGCCGTCGCGCAACCGCACTGTGCGGCGCGCGTGGCGCGCGATGTCGGCTTCGTGCGTGACGAGAATGATGGTGTGCCCGCGGTCATGCAGACTTTGAAAGAGCGTCATGATCTCTTCGCCGGTTTTCGAATCGAGATTACCGGTCGGTTCATCGGCCAAAAGAATCGATGGATTGTTCACGAGCGCGCGCGCAACCGCGACGCGCTGGCGTTGCCCGCCGGACAGCTCACTCGGTTTGTGATTGAGCCGATCGCCGAGGCCGACATCGATCAGCGCCTGAGTCGCGCGCTCTTCGCGCGTCTCGGGATCAACGCCCGCGTAGATGAGCGGCAGCTCGACGTTGCGCAAGCTATTGGAGCGCGGCAGTAGATTGAACGTCTGAAAAACGAACCCGATCTCCTTGTTTCGAATCGCCGCCAGCTCGTCATCGTTCATCTGAGCAACATCGCGGCCGTTGAAGAAATAACGGCCGGAGGTCGGCGTATCGAGGCAACCGATCATGTTCATGAGCGTCGATTTACCGCTCCCACTCGGTCCCATGATCGCGATGTATTCGCTGCGCCGGATTTGCAACGACACCCCGCGCAACGCGCGCACGATCTCGTCGCCCATCACGTAGTCTTTCGTGATGTTCTCGATCGAGATGACGATCGGCTCGGGGGTAGTGACGAGTGACAAGTGACGAGTTATTCGCGCGCGGCGAGTTTTCGCCGGAGGACGTTCAACATGCGGCGAAGCTCGCCAATCAATTCAAAAGCTGAATCCGCTGCCGCACTGCTGCAAAAGTTCAGTTCGATACTGAGTATGAGCTGAGTGTCGAGTTCGGCGGCGGAGCCTTCAGCATGCGAGATGAACTGAATAAATTCACCGGTCGTGTGCCGCGCCTGTCCTTCGGCGATGTTCGATGGAATTGAAACGGCCGCCCGCCGCATCTGCGCGACTAGTCCGAATTTTTCCTCGGACGGAAAGTCTTTCGTGAGCTGATAAATGAGCTTCGCCAGAGCAATTCCCTTCTGCCAAACGAGCAGATCTTTGTAGCTCCGAGTAGTGTTTGTTTTCATGCCGGCGTTGTAGCCGAGTTCTCGTCACTCGTCACCCATCACTCGTCACTATTTGAGCGCTTCCTTGTCGATCTTGACCTTGGCGCCGTCTTTTAATTTGCGGCTGATTGCGCTGTAGCTGCCGGAGATGACTTCGTCACCCGGTTTAATGCCGCGTTTGATTTCGGTGTAGGAATCGTCGGAGATCCCGGTTTCAACTTTGACCAGTTTGGCTTTGCCCCGGGTTTTTAGAAAAACAACTTTGGAGAGTTTCTCCTGTGCCTCGCGCTCGGCCTGTCGTTCCAGACGTTCGTTGGTCACGTCCGCTTTGTTATCGGCTTTGTCACGCGCAGCGACTTTGGCTTTGCGTTTCTCGATTTCCTCCGGGCTCAAATTGGTGTCGCCGGTGCGAATGGTCACGGCTTGCATCGGCACGGCGACAACATCTTTCGCCGTGGCCGTCTCAATGTCGGCGGTGCAACTTAAGCCGGGCCGGAGCGGAACGTCGCGATCGTCGATGCGGATTTTGACTTCAAAATTGGTGACCTCTTCCTGCGTGCCCGCGCCGGTTGTTTTGCCCGTGTTCGCGATTTGCTGAACGGTGCCGTGGAATTTGCGCTCGCCGTAAGCGTCGATCTTCACCCGAGCTTTGTCGTTGAGCTTCACGTTCACGACATCGTTTTCGTTTACATCGACAACCGCCTGCATGTGGGTGAGGTCGGCTACGCGCATGACTTCGGTGCCGGCGAATTGGCCGGTCGCGACCAGACGTTCGCCCAGTTTGCTGTTTAGGATCGTGATCGTCCCGTCGATCGGCGACAAAATGGTGGTCTTGGAAAGCTGGTCACGCGCCTGGCTGGACGCCGCCTGCGCCCGTTCGATATCGTGGAGCGAGCTTTCATAAGTGTTCTTCGCCACATCGAACGCCGCCTGGGCGGTGTTGTATTCCTGAATTGAAATCGTCTTTTTCGCGAACATATCTTCGGCGCGCTTCAGGTCCTGCTCTGCCTTCAACATCGTGGCTTTTTGCTGAAGATTGGTCGCTTTGGCCGCGCTGATCGCCGCTTCCTGTTGCTCGAGCAACGCCTTGTAGGAATCGGGTTTGATCCGGAGCAGCAGGTCACCCTTCTTTACCTGCAGCCCGTCTTGCACCGGCAGCTCGATAATTTCGCCGGCGACCTCGGGCGAAATTTTGACCTCGGTCTCCGGTTGAACTTTGCCCGTCGCCGTCACCGTCTGAACAATTGTTTTGACTACCGCTTTGTCGGTCGTGACCGGAATTGGTTTCTCGCGTTTCGAGAGAATGAACGAGACAATGATCCACAAAAGCACGAGACCGATCGATCCGAAGATGATCTGGCGTTTGCGGCGCTGCCGGCGCTTGCGGGCGACGTGCGGCGCGACCTCGGGCGTGGTCAGCGTGTCGTGCATAAGAAGCTGGGGCGAGAGGGGAAAGCGCCTGAAATTATCTCAGTTTCGACCGTTGCAAAGCAAGCCGCGTTCACAAGATCGACAATGGGATGCGGCACGAAGCCAGCGCGGATTCAATTATTCCTGTAGCCACGGCGCTCAGTCGCCGTGTTTGCGCCTCGACAGAGCGAGGCGGCTACAGATCCGCTCGATTGCCCACTTCGCATGCTCGACGATCAACGGCTCAGGGTCGTGCGTGGCCTGCTCCAGTGCCGGTAAATCTGCGCGCGTGCCGACATTGCCGAGCGCGACGCACACGTTGCGCAGAAACCCGCGGCGCCTGATACGTTTGATCGGCGAGCTGCGAAAGAGATCGCGAAACTCGGGTTCGCTTAGCTTGAGGTAATCGCGCAATGCGAAATCGGTTGTCGATCTTCGCGTCGCGAAGGCCGTTTCGTGCCCGACCTGCGCGAAGCGGTTCCAGGGACACGCCTCGAGGCAATCGTCGCAGCCGAAGATTCGATCACCGATGAGCGGCCGCAATTCTAGCGGAATCGCGCCTTTGAGCTCGATCGTGAGATAGGAAATGCACCGGCGTGCATCGAGTTTATGCGGCGCGGTGATGGCACCGGTGGGGCAGGCTTCGATGCAGCGCACGCATCTGCCGCAGCGATCGACCGCCGGCGCATCGGGCGGCAGTTCGAGCGTCGTCAGCACTTCGGCGAGAAAAAACCATGTGCCGAGTCGCTCGTGGATGAGCATCGTGCTCTTGCCGTGCCAGCCGACTCCTGCTTCGGCCGCAAAATCGCGCTCCAATACCGGTCCGGTATCGACGTAACATTTCTGTTTGCCGCCGAACTCGCGCAGGAAGTTGTCGATCTTGCGCAGCTTCGCTTCGATCACATCGTGGTAATCGTCGCCCCAGGCATAGCGCGCGATCTTTCCGCGCGCGCTGGAGCCGGCCTGCCCCCAGGCCGGAAATGTTCTATCCGCACTCCCGGCGGCGTGAGGGCACGCCGGCTCCACAGCGTCGCCTTGAAAATAATTCAGCGCCAAAACGACAATGGATTTCGCGCCGAGCAAAATTTTCTGCGGGTTGCGCCGCTTCTCTTCGCCGCGCGCCATGTATTCCATCTCGCCCTGCGCGCCTTGGTCGAGCCAATCGCGAAATTCCTCGGCGTGGGCGGGGGGAGCGCATTGCGCAACGCGACACAAATCAAAGCCAAGCTCTTGCGCGAAGGCGACCAGTCGCGCCTTTAAATCGCGCGCGTCTGTAGCGGCGGTCTGTGACCGTCGCACTCTTTGGGTCAGTGCGATTTCCGCCTGCCTTGCGGTATTCATCGTTTTGCCACGATCGCTTCTTCAAGCCGATCCAGAATTGCGTCGGCAATCTCGTCGTGAGTTCGCATTGATGTATCGATCTTTAAATCTGCGGCTGCCGCGTAAAGCGGCTCGCGCCTGCGCAGTAGATCGAAAAACGTCGCACGCGGGTCTGCGGTTTTGAGCAACGGCCGTTCACGGCGTCGCGACGCGCGCTCGAAGAGGGTGGCTTCATCGGCTGTCAGCCACACGATCGTGCCGCGTCGTTTGAGAAGATCGACATTTTCTTGACGAAGAACGATCCCGCCGCCGGTGACGATGATGACGGATTGGGGGAGAAATAGCTTTCGCAGCACCTCTGTCTCGCCCTCGCGAAACCGCTCCTCGCCGTGCCTCGCAAAAATTTCCGGAACCGATAGTCCGAATTCTGCCGCCACCAATTCATCGGTATCGAAACAGGCCAGTCCGGTGCGGCGCGCCAGTAAGCGGCCAATCGACGATTTGCCGGCGCCCATCATGCCGATGAGGACGATGGATCGGGCGGAGTTCACGCGGGAATATCGCCTCGCGGGCCGAAAGCTCCAAATTCCAAGCACCAAATCCCAAAGAAGCTCCAAGCTCCAATAATCAAGTCGCAGAGGAGTTTTTTTGGAGCTTGATATCTTGGAGCTTCTCTGGAGTTTGCAAAGATGCCTTCGCAAGAATCTTCACCGCTCGTGGCCATCCTGATGGGGAGCAAATCCGATTGGGAAACGATGCGGCACGCGGTCGAGGCGCTCGATGAGCTCGGGGTGCCGAACGAGGCGCGCGTGCTTTCGGCGCATCGCACGCCTGAGGCGACAACGAAGTTTGCGCGCGAAGCGGCCGACCGTGGTATTCGCGTGATCATCGCCGGCGCCGGCGGCGCCGCGCATCTCGCGGGGGTGATCGCTGCGCACACGATTCTTCCGGTGCTCGGTGTGCCGATGGTATCGAAGCTCAGTGGGCTCGATTCACTTTTGTCGACAGCGCAAATGCCGGGCGGTATTCCCGTCGGCACGCTGGCGATTGGTGAAGCCGGTGCAAAGAACGCCGGTTTGTTGGCGGCTGCGATCATTGCGCTTTCGGACGAGAACGTGCGCAAAAAACTCGAAGCGTTTCGCAAGAAGCAATCCGACAGCGTGCTCGCCGCTACGCTGCCGAGGTGAAGACTGAAGTTGTAGCCGCGATTGCTGATCGCGGCCGAGTGCCGGGATCAACGACCCCGGCTACAGAGCGCGCGGTTGAGCTCTTGCGCGCCGGCGAAGTCGTGGCGCTGCCGACGGAGACCGTTTACGGCTTGGCGGCGGACGCGCTCAATCCGATCGCAGTCGCAAAGATCTTTGAGGCCAAAGATCGGCCGCGATTCGATCCGTTAATCGTTCACCTGCCAGCGAGCGACTGGCTGGAAAAAGTCGCGAAGATTCCCGCGGAAGATCGACAATTGGTTTCGCAGTTGGTGACAAAATTCTGGCCGGGGCCGTTCACGATGGTTTTGCCGAAGCGCGAGATCATACCCGACATCGTGACGGCCGGGCTCGAGACGGTCGCGGTGCGAGTAAGTGCGCATGCGGTCTTCGCCGAGATTGTGCGCGAGCTTGGCAAACCCCTGGCCGCCCCGAGCGCGAACCGATTCGGTCGCGTCAGCCCAACGACCCCGCAGCATGTTCTCGATGAGCTCGACAGCCGGATTCCGATGATTGTCGATGACGGTCCGACAATGCACGGCATCGAATCGACGATCGTCGCGGTTCGCCAGGGCAAGATCGACATTCTGCGCCGCGGTCCGGTCACGCTTGAGGAGCTGTCGAAATTTGGCAACGTCAACATCGTGGTGTCGCCTGAGAAAATCTCGGCACCCGGACAGTTGTCGTCGCATTACGCGCCCACGACGCGACTGCACTTGATTGACGACGCGCAGACATTCATACCAAAACGAAACAAGCGCGTGGCGTTGCTGGCATGGAAGACATCAAGGAGCGGCGGCTTCCAAGCCGCCGATTTAAATAAACGGCGCTCTGGAGAGCGCCGCTCCTTGAAGTTCGTGACAGTGCGTTGCCTGTCGGATAAACAAGACCTGCGCGAAGCGGCGGCGAATTTGTTTCGTTATTTGCGCGAGCTCGACGCGCTCGATGTCGATCTTATCGTTGCAGAACGAGTGCCTCGTGAAGGACTCGGCGCCGCGATCAACGACCGACTGCAGCGAGCGGCCGCAAAGTAGGGCGAGCTTCCGGCTTGCCTCGGTTCGGATCAGCGGCCGAAGCCTCTGCGCTGCTTTGGCGGGCGAGCGCGGCCTGGATGAAACCCTTGAAAAGCGGGTGCGGCTTGTTCGGTTTGCTCTGGAATTCAGGATGGTATTGGCAACCGACGAAGTAAGGATGATCGCGGAGTTCCACCAATTCAGCCAGCGCACCATCGGGCGACGTGGCGGAAATGACGAAGCCTTTCTCGGCCATCCGCTGCCGGTATTCCATATTGAACTCGTATCGGTGGCGATGGCGTTCCATTACCTCGCGCTGGCCGTAAAGTTTATGGGCGAGGGTTCCTTTCACGATCTGTGTGGGCCAGGTGCCCAGGCGCATGGTCGCGCCTTTGGTCTGAATCTTTTCGCGCTGCTCCTCAAGTAAGGAGATCACCGGCCCGGGCGTCTCGGGATCGAATTCGGTGCTGTTTGCTTTTGCGATCCCACAAACGTGCCGCGCGAATTCGATCGTGGCCACCTGCATTCCCAGACAAAGACCGAGGAAAGGAATGTTGTGCTCGCGCGCGTAGCGGGCGGCCTTGATCTTGCCTTCGACGCCGCGCTCGCCGAAACCGCCGGGGATCAACACACCGCAAACCTCCTTGAGCTGCGCGTCCAGGCGTTCCTGGAGCGACTCGGCGTCGATGAGCTTGAGGTCAATCCCACAATCCTGGCTCGCCGCGGCATGGGTGAGCGATTCGTAAATGCTTTTATAAGAGTCCTGCAGGTGGATGTATTTACCGACGATCGCGATTTTAACGCGCTTCTGCGGATTGACGACGCACTCGACAAATTGCCGCCAGCTGTCGAGCTGCGGCTCGGGCGTTTTCAGTTGCAATAAATCGCACACCAGTTGGTCGAGACCTTCGGAGTGCAGCATGAGCGGCACTTCGTAAACGGTGTGTTCGACATCGCGCGCTTCGATCACGGCGCGTTCGGACACGCTGCAGAACATCGACAATTTCTGGCGCAGCTCGCGCTCGAGCGGTTTCTCGGTGCGACAGATCAACACCTGCGGCTGCAAACCGATCTCGCGCAGTTTGGCCACGCTTTGCTGGGTAGGTTTAGTTTTTAATTCGGCGGCAGCCTTGATGTAAGGGACCAACGTCACGTGCATGTTGACCACGTTTTGCGCGCCGACCTCGAGAATGAACTGGCGGATCGCCTCCAAAAAGGGCAGACCCTCAATGTCGCCGGTCGTACCGCCGATCTCGGTGATGACGATGTCGTATTTCGATTCGTCGGAGATTTCGCGAATGCGATCCTTGATAACGTCGGTGACGTGCGGGATGACCTGCACAGTTTTGCCGAGATAATCGCCGCGGCGTTCTTTCAATATGACCGACTCGTAGATCTGGCCGCTGGTGAGATTGTTGTGGCGCGAGAGGACGCAATTGGTGAAGCGCTCGTAATGCCCCAGGTCGAGATCGGTCTCGGCGCCGTCGTTCAGGACGTAAACTTCGCCATGCTGAAACGGGTTCATCGTTCCAGGATCGACATTCAGGTAAGGATCGAATTTTTGCAGGACAACGCGGAGCCCGCGCGCTTCGAGCAATGTCCCGAGCGAGGCCGCGGCGAGGCCTTTTCCCAAAGAACTAACCACACCGCCGGTGACGAAAATGTATTTCATGATCGACTCCGATTTTTTTTCGGCAGGCGAGACGCCCGCCGGCCGCACAGGCTGGAAACCTGTGCCACGAGTTGTCGATCGAGTCTTTTTGCGTCAGCCGGCGTGTCTATGCCGGGGGATCCGTGTTTTGTGAGGAGCACATGAACCCTTACTCCATTTTCAAGGGCGCGCAATTGCTCGAGCGACTCGGCAATCTCCCGGGGCGAGCGTTTCATTTTTACGAAGCGCAAAAGCGCCCGGCGTCGGAATCCATAAACGCCCTGGTGTCGAAAGACTTTCAAGGAGCGGCGGCTGCCAGGCCGTCGATTTAAGTAAACGGCGCTCTGGAGAGCGCCGCTCCTTGAAGCTGGGGGCGTGCGAAAGAAATCGATGGCGATTCCGTTGCGATCCACGGCGACTTTGACTTGGTGAGGCGATGCGGCCTCCATCGAGTTTTCAAACGGATGGCCGGCCGTGACGATGTCGATCTTGCGGTCAGAGCGCAGCTTTCGCACGATCCGGTCGATTAGCCTGGGGTCAATCAGCGGTTCGTCCCCCTGCACATTCACGATGAACTTCACTTCTTTTGCTTTGCGGGCGACCTCGGCTACGCGGTCCGTCCCACTTTGATGATGAGGGGAGGTCAGGGCGACCTCGGCGCCCCAGCCGAATGCCGCCTTGGCGACGCGCATGTCGTCGGTCGCGACGATGACGGCATCCAAATTCTTTGCGCGCCGGCAACGTTCCCAGACGCGCTGGAGAAGAGGTTTACCGGCAATGAGATGGAGAGGTTTGCCCGGGAAACGTGTAGACCGCCATCGCGCCGGGATGATGGCGACCGCTTTCATCTCCATGTCATCCCGAGCGGAGCGAGGGACCTCACCCACTCGCGCATGGCACACAAAAATAGTTTGTGTGATCCAACCTCCGCTGTGAGGTCCCTCGCCGTCTTCGCGGCTCGGGATGACACCGCGGCATGGTTCATTGCGTGCAACTCAAAATGATGTCCGTAGCCGCCGGCAAATCTTCAGCGACCCAGTTGGCGCTGCTATTCTCGGTCGCTCGGTCGAAGCCGGTTCGGACGCGAACCGCGCGGATGCCGGCGTTGTGCGCGCATTCGGCGTCGATTTCCTTGTCGCCGATCAGGAACGAGCGGGCAAGATCGACATCGTGCTCGCGGGCGGCTTGCAGCACCATGCCCGGCGAAGGTTTGCGGCATTTCGAGGGTTTGCCGGGCACATCAGGACAGAAATAGGTCGCCTCGATGAGACCATCGCCCAACTGGCGCAAGACCTCCGTCTCAACGGCGCGATACTGCTGCAGGGTAAAAAAGCCGCGGCCAATTCCGCTTTGGTTTGTGATCACGATAATCTTGTAGCCGGCGCTCTTTAAGCGGCGCAATGCGTTTGGAACGCCGGGGAACACACGGACCTGTTGGGGATCGGAGCAGTAATCGCAGTCCTCCATGATCGTGCCGTCGCGATCCACGAAGACGGCCGGGGCTTTGGGCCGCTCGTTCATTTGGGTTTAGACCGGCGTTTGGCACAAACGCTTCTACAATGTCGCGTCATTCTGAAAACTGGCGACTAGTTCGTCGCGGGTCACGGTCGCAGTGCCAAGCTTGCCGACGACCACAGCGCTGGCGTGATTGGCAATTTCGGCCGCTTCAACCGGAGTGGCGCCGCAAACAAGCGCGAGCGTGAAAAGCGCGATGGCGGTGTCACCCGCGCCTGAGACATCGAACACCTGGCGCGCTTTCGTGGGAATATGGTGCGGCGGTTCGCCGGATTGAAAGAGCATCATGCCGTATTCGCCGAGGGTGATGAGGACATTTTCGCTCTTCCATTTCTTCAGCAGGATGTTTCCCGCCCGGGTAAGATCGACATCCTCCTGCGGCGATTCATCCGCGTCGCGGCCCGGAATACCGGCAGAGAGAAATGCTTCAGCCCGGTTCGGCTTGACCGCAGTCAGGCCGGTCCATTCGATCAAATTGCGCGGATTTGGATCGGCGGTCACGATCTTGCCCGCATCGCGTGCCTGCTTCGCGATCTGCGCCACGAGGTCCGCGGCCAAAAAGCCTTTGCCGTAATCTTCGAAAATGATCGCATCAATCTCCGGTAGCACCTTTTCCACGGCGGCCACGGCGGAGACGATTTGTTCCGGCGAAGGAGCGGTAACTTGCTCGCGGTCGACGCGGACGACTTGCTGGTGGCGGGCAATGATGCGCGTCTTAACGATGGTGCGAAAGTTTTTGTCCACGGTGGAGCCGACGATGTCGATCTTCTCCGCGCCGAGCAGGTCGCGAAGTTGCTCACCCGCGCGGTCCTGCCCGATCATTCCGACAACGCCGGTCCGGCCGGCAAACTCGCGTAAATTACGCGCGACATTGGCCGCGCCGCCGGGATAAAACGATTCGCCTGTGACTTCGACCACCGGGACCGGCGCCTCCGGCGAGATGCGGCCGACTTTGCCCCAGACAAACTCGTCGAGCATCAAATCGCCAATGACCACGATCCGTTTCGCCGGCGCGGCATCGAGGATCTGTTGCAACCTTTTTAAGTCCATGGTGCGCGGCAGACACGATGCTCAGCGGACATGTCGATGGGGCGTAACGACCTCAAAATTGTTAGGCGCAGCGATTTGTGCGGGCGACGGTTCTGCTTAAACTGTGCTCCATTAATCCTGAATACCAGTGGGAAATCAACAGTCGAAGCTCGCGATGATTTCAATTCCTAGATGTTGCAGACTCGGTGTGCTGGCGCTCAGTGCCGCGCTTGCGCTGCCCGGAGGGGCGACCCAGGCGCCACAGCACATCGACGTCAAACAGTTGTCCAAGAAAGTGGAAGATGTGGTGGTGCCGTTGCCGAACGAAGTTTTTGGCGCCCTGAACAAGCTGGGCTCGGTCAACTGGAAAGAATACGTGCGCAGCGATAAAGGCAGCAACTTCACCGAGCGACCCCGCATTGCGCTGCTCCTGGGCACGGTGATCGCCGATGGTTTTATCGCGGTGCAGGCGGAAGACGCCCCGGCGGTCAAGGAGATCGGTCAGCGCGTGCAAACCCTGGCCCGCGGTATCGGTGTGGAACGCTCCATTACTCAACATGCCAAAGCGATCACCGAGGCCGCCGACAAGCGAAAATGGGAAAACGTGCGCCAGGAACTGGACCGCACCCAGAACAGCGTGCAGCAGGCGATGAACGAAGTGCACGATGAAAAGCTCTCGCAATTGGTGAGCCTGGGCGGCTGGCTCCGCGGCACCCAGGTGTTGACCTCGGTGGTGACAAAACACTTCTCCGAGCAGGGGGCAGAACTGCTGCACCAGCCCGATTTGCTCGCTTATTTCCAGACCCGGCTGCAGGCCATGCCCGAGTTCAATCTCGCCATCGTGCGCGAAATCCACGACGCACTCGGGCAGGTCAAACCGCTGATCGACAGTGGCAGGGAGCGAATCTCGCCGGAGTCGGTGAAAAAAATCAACGAGATTACGACCCGCCTCGATAACGGGATCGTAACCCGGGAGTAACTTTGATGAGGATGTCGCCAAGCTTCTTCACGAAGAGAAACCTCTGCCTTGCCCTGCTGCTCGGCTGCAGCGGGATCAGCTTGGCCTCGGTCGATGATGCGCAATCCTTCGCCCTGCAGGCGGCCGAACCGTACGTGAAAGAGGGGTTCCAGGTGCGCGAGGATTATTGGGGAGGGGACCTTGGTGCGGGAGAAAAAAAGGCGGTGCGCCAGCAACTGTTCAAGGGCAACGAGTACTGGTTTTGGATGGGCACCGATGTGGAACGCGCCCGCATCTCGGTGCATATTTATGACTCCGACGGCAAACTCGCCGAACAGCCCGATGGCTGGGAGAAAGGCCACTTCGCCGGCGCCCACATCATTCCGAAAAGCACGGGCAGCTACTTCATCATCGTGGCGGTGGAGGAATCGCCCGACGAACGCACCCACTGGGCGCTGGTTTACGGTTTCCGCTAAGCGCCGGTGACTCTCGCGCCCTTACCCCCTGGATGACCGAAACCCGGACGTTGCATTTCGAAAACGCTCGCCAGCTCCAGTCGCTCTACGCCAACGATCTCAAGCTGCTGAAGACTCTGGAGGATTCATTAGGCGTGAAACTGACGACTCGCGAAGGCTGGGTGAAGATCGAAGGCGAACCGGACAAGATCGACAAGGCGCAACAAGTCTTCGATCAACTGGAGGACGCGCAAAAGAAAGGCGTCCCGATCGAAAAGCACGAATTTCAATACGCGCTCGAATCGGTGAGCGAAGCGCGCGAGGACAATTTGACCGACATCGCGGCGACAAAGATCACCACCTCACCGCGCAAGCCGCCCATCCTGGCCAAGTCGCCGGGCCAACGTGATTATCTCGAAGCGATCCAGAAACACGATATTGTGTTCGGCATCGGTCCCGCCGGCACGGGCAAGACTTATCTGGCCGTGGCCATGGCCGTCGCGGCCATGAAGAAGGACCAGGTCGCCCGCATTGTTTTGACCCGGCCCGCCGTTGAAGCCGGCGAAGCGCTGGGTTTTTTGCCCGGCGAGCTGGAAGAAAAAATCATGCCTTACTTGCGGCCGCTCTACGACGCGCTGCGCGACATGCTCGAACCCGATGAGATCGAGCGGTTGATCGCACGGCAAACGATCGAGATCGCGCCCCTGGCTTACATGCGCGGGCGCACCCTCAACCACGCGTTTGTCATTCTCGATGAAGCGCAGAACACGACGACCGAGCAGATGTTCATGCTCCTGACGCGGATCGGGCCGCATTCCAAATGTGTCGTGACCGGCGATGTGACCCAGATCGATTTGCCCTCGAGCAAACGCTCCGGTGTGGTCGAGGCGCTGCAGGCGTTGCGCAATGTGCCGGGCATCGCCACGGTTTATTTCACCGAGCGCGACGTCGTTCGGCACGAGCTGGTCCGCGCCATTATCAACGCCTATCAGCAACATCGGGCGCCGCTGGGCGCGGAGCCCAAATCTTAGATGTTCGACTTCCTTAAACGCAGCCGATTGGTCCGACGCGGTCTCGCTTCGCGCAAAGTCCGCCGCCGACGCACTCGCCGGGAATGGGCCGAATCGCTCGAATCCGCCGTCTGGCTGAAGATGTCGATCTTCGCGGCGTTCATCGCCGGGCTTGGCTTCCTCATCTTCAGCGGCCAACAACTCGAGCCGATGAAGAATTTTGTGATCGCGCTGCTCTTTCTGGCCATCGCGGTCGCGCAATTGTGGATCAACCAGCCGCGCACCTTTGCGCAGAACTCACGGGTCTTTCTCGTTTTCGGGATCATCTTTGTCCAGCTGGTGCTCACAAAATTGCTCTTTGTGCTTTGCCATGGCGACACGTTTCGTTTTCTCAACCCCGCCATGGCCGGGCTGATCGCGCCCTACGCCTTTGCCCCGCTGGCCCTGAGCGTTTTGCTCGGCCGCAACCATGGTCTTTACGCCGCGGTGGCGGTCAGTCTTTGGAGCAGCGTGCTTTTTGGCAAAATCGACGCGCCCGTGCTCGTGACCAGTTTGATCAGCGGGTTCACCGCCGTCTATCTCACGCTCCAGGTGCGCCGCCGCAGCCGGTTGATCCGCGCCGGTCTTGGTGTCGGCCTGGCCATCTGGCTTTTGTCCCTCACCTTCGGCTTGATCGGCCCGATCAATCTCTTTTCGCCCATCGCCAACGATTGGGGCCTGATCAGCCTGCAAAGCGCGCTCGCCATCGGCAATGGCATCGTCACAGCCACGCTGGTCGGCGGTCTGCTCCCGATGCTCGAGCATCTCTTTCAAATCACCACCGATATTTCCTGGCTGGAAGCCTCGGATTTGAATCATCCGCTACTGCGGCGGATGACCATCGAGGCGCCGGGCACGTATCATCACAGTCTGGTCGTCGCCAATCTGGCCGAAGCCGCCGCCGAAACGATCGGCGCCAATGCCACGCTCTGCCGCGTCTGTTCTTATTTCCACGACGTCGGCAAACTGGTGAAACCGGAATATTTCACCGAGAACATGAGCTTCGAGCGCAACCCGCACGACGATCTCGCCCCGACGATGAGCGCGCTCATCATCATGGCGCACGTGAAAGAAGGTGTCGATCTTGCCCTCAAACATAAACTCAACCAGCGCATCGTTGATATCATCCAGGAGCACCACGGCACGTCCTTGATCGCCTATTTTTACCAGCGCGCCCTGCAACAGCAGGAAGACGCACGCGCCGGCGGCAAGATCATGAACATCCGCGAGGAAGACATTCCCGAAGTGAGCGAGGCAAGTTTTCGTTATCCCGGGCCGAAACCGCAGAGCAAGGAAAGCGCGATCGTTAGTCTCGCCGACGTGGTCGAAGGCGCCTCGCGCAGTTTGGAAAAACCCACGCCGCAAAAAATCGAGCAGCTCGTGCAGGAACTGATCGAGGAACGCATCGCCGACGGCCAGCTCGAGGAATGCGATCTCACCCTCGGCGATCTGCAAAAAATCCGCGACCGTTTCTGTTTCACGCTCATGACGATGCTCCACACCCGCATCGCTTATCCGAAAGCCGAACCGAAACTGGTGGGACCGCGCGACGAAACTCTGCGTCCCGATGTCATGGCCGCGACGCGCCGCCCACCGAGCGCTCCGCCGGTTTCCGCCGCGTGACGGTTGTAGCCACGGCCCTGTGGGCCGTCTCTCCTCAACGCGCCACCGGCGCGTGGCTACAGTGATCGACTGCGGACGTTCGCCGTTCTTGTCATTCCGGGCGAAGTCGAGGAATCTCTCGCTGTTAATTCTCGCTGAGCTCGCGAACAATTAGAGATGTCTCGATTTCGCTCGACATGACAGAAACGCAACGGCTGCGCGGCTACAAAGCGGACAGCGCAATCATCCTCGGCTCCGGTCTGAATTCGCTTGCCGGCAAAGTAACGAACGAGCAGCGAGTCCCCTACAGCGCGTTCGGCGAAATCCCGGAACTCACTGTTCCCGGTCACGCCGCTCGTTTCGTTCTCGGTAAGATCGACAATCACAAGGTCATCTTCGCCCAGGGCCGTGTGCATCTTTACGAGGGCTATACCGCACGCGAAGTCACATCGATCGTGCGGGTACTGGCGGAATCCGGAATCAAACGTTTGATTTTGACCAATGCCGCCGGCGCTTTGAATCCAAAGTTCAAGCCGGGCGAATGGATGATGATTACCGATCACGTCAACCTCACCGGAACGACTCCGCTGGCCGGAATTGCAGCGGCCGCCGTCTCTGGCGGCAGGTTTGTCGATCTAACCGACGCCTACTCGCCACGCCTGCGCGAAAAATTTCGCGCTGCTGCGCGTAAGATCGACATGGTCCTGCGCGAAGGCGTCTACGCCGGCACGCTCGGTCCGCAGTACGAAACGCCCGCTGAGGTCCGCCGGCTCCAAAAACTCGGCGCCGACGCCGTCGGCATGTCCACGGTCCTCGAAGTTATCCAGGCCCGCGCGCTCAACCTCGAAGTCGCGGGCTTCTCCTGCCTGACCAATCACGCCGCCGGACTATCGAAAGAAAAAGTCACGCACGAAGATGTTCTCGAAGTCGGCAGGAAGGCCGCCGCCGATTTCGCGGGGCTGTTAAATACAGCGCTTTCCTAGACTGAGATCGGGAATGGGGGCGCACGCGCCTCGCGTGCTGGTGATCGCGCCCTCGCGATCACGCACTTTGAAATAGTGACGCTATCGCGTGGTGCTTAAGGATTTCGGCGAGGGCGCCGAAATCAGCACGCGAGGCGCGTGCGCTCCCCAGCAAATGCCTCGCCGATCACAGTTCTGGCGGCCTTGCGCGTGGTTCGCGATCTTTCGTCGTCGCTGTTGAGGGCCGGGTGACGAAGGGGCCGCCTTCGAGCGGGGCGGATTTGGTGAAGGCGACGTCGGGCATGTCGCTGGGCAGACCTTCGAGCGGGAATTCTTTGCGCAACGGGAAGAACGGATAGCCGTCCCACATCAGGATGCGGCGGAGATCGGGGTGACCGTTGAACTTGATGCCCATCATGTCGTAAATCTCGCGCTCGTGCCAGTTGGCGGTGGGCCAGATGTCGCTCACGGTATCAACGGCGCCGGTTTCTTCCGAGACGCGCAGTTTCAGGCGGAGATAAACGGCGACGGTCATCGAATAAAGCTCGTAGACAAGTTCCCAGCGCGGGTCTTCGCCGTAATTGTCGATGCTGGTGATGTCGATCAAGCAATCGAAGGAGAGATCGTCGCGGCAGAGCGTGGCAATCTCGCGCAGGTCTTCCGGCGCGATCGTGTAAGTCGTCTCGCCCCGGAATTCGGTTTTGGCCTGAAGTTTTGGGCCGAGCAGTTTGGCGAGCGATCCGACAAGTTCGGGGCCGGTCATCTAAACAAAAGGATGGAGATTGAGGGATGAAGGATGAAAGACAAACCGCGGTGTCATTCCAAGCGGAGCGAGGAACCCCGCAGTCGGAGCAAGCGTCACACTGAGTACGTTGTGTGATCCACGGCCCTTTGCGAGGTCCCTCGCTTCGCTCGGGATGACCACGGAGAACATCACGCCAGCGCCTGGTGGAGTTTCTTTGTTAGCTCCGGGCGTTGGGCAGCGAAGGATTTCTCGCCCGAGATTTTTTCCTGCAACTTCATAAGGCCGGCGAGAAGTGCTTCTGGACGCGGCGGGCAACCGGAAATGTAGACATCGACCGGCAAAAGTTGATCGATGCCCTGAAGCACGGCGTAGGAGCGATACATGCCGCCGGTGGAAGCGCAGGCGCCCATGGCAATGACCCACTTCGGCTCGGGCATTTGTTCGTAAATGCGTTTAACGGCGAGGGCCATTTTGTAGGTGACGGTGCCGGCGACGATCATGACGTCGCATTGCCGCGGCGAGAATCGCATGACTTCGGCGCCGAAGCGCGAAATATCGAAGCGCGAGGCAGCGGTCGCCATCAACTCGATCGCGCAACAGGCCAGCCCCATCGGCATCGGCCAGAGTGAATTTTTCCGCACCCAATTCAGCGCCGCGTCGAAACGGGTGAAAATCACGTTGCCTTCGATCTTGGAATCGTAAGCGGCGGCGCGTTCTTCAGCCATGCCACAGCCTAACGTCTGCGAGTACACGCGCAAGATCGACAATCCGAATCACCAAACGCCAGGGAAGCTCCAATCATCAGCTCCAAGCGATTGCGACGTGTTTTGAATATTGGTGCTTGGGGTTTGGTGCCTCACGGCCGTCGTTGCAGCGATGGGCTCTTGAATGTATAGGAACCGCTCTTTGTTATGAACATCGAGAGTGCAAAATTTCACGGTCACCTCGTCGCTCCGCACGGCGGCGAGTTGGTCGATGTAATCGTTGACCCGGAACGCGCCGCCGATCTCAAAGCGCGCTCCAGAGATTTTCCATCCTGGGACCTGACCAGCCGACAAATCCGCGACCTGGAACTTCTGCTCAGCGGCGGTTTCTCACCGCTGCGCGGCTTCATGAATCGCGCCGATTACGAGCAGGTCTGCCACGAAATGAAGCTCAAGAGCGGCGTGCTCTGGCCCATCCCGATCACGCTCGATGTTCCGGAGGGCTTTGCGAAAACGCTCAAGGCCGGCAGCAGCAAGGTCGCGCTGCGCGATTCCGAAGGGGTCATGCTGGCGGTCCTCCATGTGGAGGACGTCTGGCAACCGGACCGCAAAGCCGAAGGCCAAGCCGTCCTGGGCACAACCAGCACAATGCATCCCGGCGTCGATTATCTTCTCCACAGGGGGCACGATTGGTACGTCGGCGGCCGCGTGGAGGGTTTGCAATTGCCCGCCCACTACGATTTTCGGACGCTTCGCCTGACTCCGGCAGATTTGCGGACTGAATTCTCGCGTCTGGGCTGGCGTCGCATCGTTGCGTTCCAGACGCGCAACCCGATGCATCGCGCGCATGTCGAATTGACCTTTCGCGCGGCCAAAGAAGTCGAAGCCAGCCTTTTGCTTCATCCTTCGGTAGGAATGACCCGGCCGGGGGACGTGGATTATTTCACCCGCGTGCGCTGTTATCAGTTGCTCGTCTCGAAGTATCCGCGCGGCACGGCCAAGCTGGCGTTGTTACCGCTGGCCATGCGCATGGGCGGACCGCGCGAAGCGATCTGGCACGCGATCATTCGCAAGAACCACGGCTGCTCGCATTTCATCGTCGGCCGCGATCACGCCGGCCCGGGAAACGACGCCGATGGCAAACCGTTCTACGGCCCCTACGATGCGCAGGAATTGTTCCGCAAACACGAGGCTGAGATCGGCGTCGAAATGGTGCCCTTCCAGATGATGGTCTATGTCGAGGACCGCGATAAATATTTTCCGGAGAACGAAGTGCCGGAGGGCGCGCGTGTCCTCACGCTCTCGGGCACACAACTGCGGCGGCGGCTAAACGACGGACGCGAGATCCCGGCCTGGTTCACGTTTCCCGAGATCGCGCGCGAACTGCGACGGACATTCCCGCCTCGCCACAAGCAGGGCCTGACTGTGTTCTTCAGCGGCTTGTCCGGCGCAGGCAAATCGACGATCGCCAACGTGCTCATGATTAAGTTCCTCGAAATGGGGGGGCGGCCGGTCACGCTGCTCGACGGCGATTTGGTGCGCAAACATCTTTCCTCCGAGCTCGGTTTTTCAAAGGAACACCGCGACATCAACATTCGCCGCATCGGTTACGTCGCCTCCGAAATCACGAAAAACGGCGGCATCGCGATCTGCGCTCCGATCGCGCCCTATGACGCGACGCGCAAGGATGTACGAGAAATGATCGAACCGTTTGGCGGATTTATCCTCGTGCATCTCTCCACGCCATTGGAAGTTTGCGAGCAGCGCGACCGCAAGGGCCTTTATGCCAAGGCGCGAGCGGGGATCTTGAAGGAGTTTACCGGAATATCTGATCCCTACGAAATACCGAGCGACGCCGAAGTGACTGTCGACACCGGGGAGTTGTCGCCGGAGGAAGCCGCCCAGCAAATCATTTTGCACTTGGAACGGGAAGGCTTTGTCGGAATCAGCAACTGAAGCGACGTCCCGGGCGACCAAGCTGACAGCAATCCAACGTGCCGGACCAAGTAGATGTCGATCTTACAATCCGCGCCGCGCAACCGAGCGACGCCGCCGCGCTCGCCGGGTTGATGACCGAACTCGGTTACGAAACAACAGAGCCGGAGATGCGGGCCCGATTCGAGCACATCGCACTCGACGAGCGTTATCGCACGTTTGTGGCGGTGCGTAACCAGCAAGTGTGCGGAATGATCGGGACGATGGCCAGCCACAGTTTTGAGCACAATGATCGCGGCGGACGAATTCTCGCGCTCGTGGTCAGCAAAGGCGTCCGGCGCGGCGGCGTCGCCCGGCGGCTCATCGCCGTTGCGGAAAGAGATTTCGCGCAACGAAACATTACGCGTATCGCCGTGAACACGCGCTTTGAGCGGCACGACGCGCATCAGTTCTACGAAAACCTCGGCTACGCACGAAACGGGTTCCGCTTTGTCAAAACCCTGTCCGCGGTTTAGGCGACGCGGGTGGCAAGGCGGCCATCTTCGAGATGGCCGCCGAAATTGACGTGGCTGCTTATGATGACGTCGTGGACGATCTTGCCCAGCTCGGCGGCTTCGTAAGGCTTGGCGATGACGCCGCGGAAACCGAAGTCCTGGTAACGGCTCATAGTCGCGTCGGTCGCATAACCGCTGGAGACAATCGCGTTCACAGTGGGATCGATCTCGATCAGTTTCTTGAGCGCTTCTTTTCCACCCATGCCGCCGGGAAGCGTAAGATCGAGAATGACGGCGTCGAACCGTTCGCCTTTTTCGAGCTGCATACGATAGAGGTTCACGCCTTCCAGCGCGGTCTCAGCCTGCATGACGTCGTAGCCAAGACGGGTGAGGGTGAAATCGACCAGGGTGCGAATCGCTTCTTCATCATCGACGACCAAAACGCGCCCCGTGCCGGTAACCGGTTGCACAGTTACTCCGGGCACTTCGGCCGGCAATTCCTCGTGCAACGCGGCCGGCAAATAAACGGTGAAAGTCGAGCCGAGGTGCACTTCGGATTCGACCGTGACCAAACCGTTATGGTTCCGGATGATCGAATAGGCGGTGGCGAGGCCGAGTCCGTTGCCTTTCGGCTTGGTCGTGAAATACGGATCGAAAATGCGCTTAAGGTATTGCTCCGGTATACCGACCCCCTGGTCGCGAATACTGATGCGAATGTAGTCGCCGGGGGGCAAATCGGGGATGACAGGCTCATCCGTCGAGGTGTAACGGAAGTTTTCACAGCTCACGCGCAATGTGCCGCCGTTAGGCATTGCCTGGTCGGCGTTGACGACGAGGTTGGCGATGACCTGGCTGATCTGGCCCGGATCAATTTCCGCCGCCCACAGATCGGCGCCGAACTGGAACTCGCTGCGACTGTGGCTGCCGCGAAGTGAAAAGCTGACCGTGTCCTGGATGAGCTTGCCAATCGAGGTCGTCTTTTTAATCGGCGCGCCGCCGCGGGCAAAGGTGAGAAGTTGCTGGGCGAGATCGCGCGCACGCAGGGACGCGTTTTTCGCATCCACCAATCGGCTCGCCATTTCGGCATCCGGCGGTAGCAACAGAGAGGCGAGGGAAATATTTCCGATGATCGCGGTGAGCAGGTTGTTGAAGTCGTGCGCGATTCCGCCGGCGAGCAAGCCGAGCTGTTCGAGCGTTTCGGCCTTGCGGCGCTCGGCTTCGTCGCGCTGGCGTTGAGTGATGTCTCGAAAAACGAGGACCACGCCCGCGATCTCGTTTTGTTTGTCGCGAATCGGCGAAGCGCTTTGCTCGAGGATGCGTTCGGTGCCGTCACGCGCGGTGAGCGTGGCGGTTTCGGGCAGACTCAAGATCGACTGCAACTCATTGCGATACGCACTGCGCGGCACGCGCGCCTGCGCGGCAAGATCGACAGCGACATTGAAAACGGTCTTGAGAGGTTGGCCGATCGCCTCCTGCGACGTCCAGCCGGTCAACCGCTCAGCTTCGTTGTTCAAGATAATGATCCGCCCCTGGACATCGGTAGTGATGACGCCGTCGCCGATCGAGCGCAGTGTGACGGCGAGACTTTCCTTTTCGGCCGCGATCTCTTTTTCGAAGCGCCGGCGCTCGGTCACGTCGCGCATCATGGCCACGTAAAGCTTTTTGTCGTCCACCTGCATCTGGCTGAGTGAAATCTCGAGAGGGAAACTGACGAGTTTGCGGGTGCGCCCGAGCGCGAGAGTGGTGCTGCCGGTGCGTTTAGCCATCTGTTCCCATGCGCACGGGACCGGTTTGGCATCCGGCTCGTTGCCATAAAACTTGGGGACGAGCTTGGTGAATTTGTAACCGACCATCTCTCTCTCACTGTAACCAAACATTTTCTCGGCGGCCGGGTTGAGCGAACAAATCACGCCTTCTTCATCCAGGGTCATCATGCCATCGAGGATGTTTTCGATGATCGAACGGATCCGGGTCTCGACGCCTTCGAGCTTGGCGAGCTGGCGGCGAACCAGGGTGAAGCTGTAGCTGTTAGAGACCACCAGCAACGCTACGGCGAGCAAGGCGAGGCAACCAAGAACCGTAGTCTTGATGAAGCGATCGCGGCGCGCCGTCGTGGTGCGGCTCGCATAGACGCTGAGTTGGTTGTTGTCCAGATTGGTGAGCGTTTGGCGGATATCAGTCATCAAGCTCTCTCCAGTGTCGCTCAACCCCAGCGCCGTGACGTCCTTGCCATCGCGTTTCGCATCGATTTCCGGGCCGGCACAAGTCTTGAGCCAACGTTCGACGTTGGCGCGCACTTCGGCGAGGAGCTCGGCCTGGCCGGGAGAATTCGCGATCAGGATCGAGAGATAGCCGTTATAGGTGTAGAAATCGGTCACCGCGCGTTGAAAGGCCTCGAGCAAATGCGGGTCGCCGGTCAGCAGATAACCACGCTTTTCCTTTTGCATCTCGAGCACGGACCGCTCGAGCTTGGGAAGAAAATCCAGCATCTGAGTGGATTGGGCGGCCCATTCCTGCTCGAGCATGCGCTGGTTGAGGCCGATCTGCTCTTCTTCCTGCAGCGCTTGAAGAGCGGCGCGTGCCTGGTCCAACAACGAATTGCCCAGGTTTGTCGAAAGCGGCGGGGCGCTGATTTCGGTGGGCTGTTGCTGGCGTGATCGGATTTCGGGCAGCGCCACGGTCTCGAGCCATTTTTGGAGCATCTCCTGGATTCTCATCACGCGCTTACGCTGCTTGGGGTTGCCCACGATTAGCCGCGTCAAATCATCCACCCGTCGCTTGACTCCTTCGCGGCGCCGCTCAAAGGACGTGATGTACTCGGATTTTCCCGTCAGCAATAATCCGCGGTGACCCGTTTCCAGGGCGGCGATGTCGTTTTCGATCAGGCTGCTCAGCCGCATCACCTCGATGGTGTGCGCGCGCAGCATTTCGTGCTGATGGTTACGCAAAGTAACGTAGAGAAAAATGCCGGCCAGCAGGATAATGACGGTCACGCCCGCGGCGGTGCCGGAGAGCAGTTTGAAATGAAAATGCTGCTGACTAAACAACCAGGCGGCCGATCGGCGGAAAAGGCCGACTTGCCTTGGTTGAATCGCGCTCTCCTGCGGCAGCTCGGATTGACCCATCTATAATTTTTATAAAAGCAGGTCGCCTGCCAATCCAGGTTGCCCACCGGCCCTCTCGAACCGGCACGTGCTCTAGAGCAATCTCAGTACCGAACACGGACGAGAAATAGTCCCTCGGCCGGAGCGACCAAGCGATGGTCGCCGAGGCGGGGCGAGTTCAACCGGTTTCTAATTTCGTCCAGCGACACCTTGCCGAGCGCGCACTGGGCGATCGCGCCAACCATCAGCCGCACCATCTTGTAAAGAAACCCGTCGCCATCGAATTGAATCGTTAGGCAGGCGTCGCGGCGTTGCAGCCGCACCGAGTTGATCGTGCGCACGGTCGTTTTCTCCTTTTGCCCGCGGTTGGCCGCGAAGCCGGCGAAGTCGTGCCGGCCGACAAACAATTCTACCGCCTCTTTCACTTTGGCCATGTTGAGCGGGGCGGCTATGTGCCAGGCCCGGCCGTATTCCAGCGGCGGCAACACCGGAGCCGACCAGATGCGATAGCGATAGACTTTTCCTTTGGCGGAAAGCCGCGCATGAAAATTTTCCGGGACGAACGAGCAACGCAGCAGGCGGATCGTCGGTGGCAAGACCGCGTTCAGCGCGTTCAACCACCGCTCGCAGGAGAATTTCTCCTCGGCAAGATCGACATGCGCGCACTGGCCCAAGGCGTGAACGCCGGCATCGGTTCGGCCGGCGCCGTGGACACGAACAGGCTGCCCGCAGATTTTTTGGAAAGCGCGTTCCACCTCATCTTGAATAGTCTCGCGATGCCGCTGACTTTGCCACCCGGCAAACTCGCGGCCGTCGTAAGCCAGAATTAATTTCATCCGGCGCGACATAGTCGGCTCCGCGGCGGCGTTCGGTCGGCAGCGGCCGACCTACCTCACCTCCGTTTGGCGCTGCGAATCGAGGTAATCCTGGAGGATGATTTGCGCCGCGACTTGATCGACATAGCCACGAGTCTGTCGCGTGTTCTTGCCTGCTTCCTGCAGCGCCCTGGTCGCGGCCGCGGTGCTGAGCCGTTCATCGAAAGCAATGACTTCACAGGGCAGACCGGCGCGAAGTTTTTCCATGAATTTGAGCGCTTCGCTCGCCGCCGGTCCGATCTCGCCGCTCATCCGCCGCGGCAGCCCCACGAGTACCTTGTCGATCTTGCGCTCACGCACGATCGCGCCAATCCGCCCCAACGCATTGGCATTGGCGGGGATTGTCTCCAAGGGATGGGCGAGCAATTGCAACTCATCGGAGATGGCCAGCCCAATCCGAGCCCGACCCACATCAATGGCCAGGATCGGTTTCGCGGTCGCGTTGCTCATTGCAGTTGCGGCGGCAGCTTACCGATCAGCTCCTTGATCCTTTCGGCTTGATGCCGCTGACAAATCAGGACCGCGTCGCCCGTGCGCACGACGATGAGATTGTGCACCCCAAGTAACGCGATCGTGGTGCCATCTTGATCGAACACGATATTGTTCGTGGCATCGACCGCCGTGATCGCGCAATTCGCGGCGTTGCCCTGCTCATCGTTCTTGAAATAATTCGCGACGGCGCGCCAGCTGCCAATATCGTCCCAATCAAAACTCGCCTCGACTACGAGCACGCGATCGGCTTTTTCCATGATCGCGTAATCGAACGAAATCCGCGGCAATTTGCTGAACCGTTCGCTCAGGACTTTCTCGAAGTTGCCGGGAGCGCGCAGTTGAGAAATAAAGTCGGCCAGCTCGGGCGCGTGCCGGTTGAACTCGCTGAGCACGGTCGGCACCGACCAGACAAACATGCCGGCGTTCCAGCGAAAATTGCCGCTGCGCAGGAACGACTCGGCAAGATCGACATTTGGCTTTTCGCGAAAGCGCACGACCCGATGGATGGCGCCTTTGCCGGCGCCGCTGCGCAACCGCACCGCCTCGCCTTGCTCGATGTAGCCGAAGCCAGGGCAGGCCCAGGTCGGTTTCACGCCAATCGTGACCAGCTCGCCTGTTTCCTCGGCTGTTTGCGCGGCCAGAGCCAGGGTTTCCTGAAACGCCACGCGATTTGAAATAATATGATCGGCCGGCAACACGAGCATCGTCGCAGAGTGATCGCGCGACGCTACCCAGCCGGCACCGAGCGCGACTGCCGCGGCCGTGTCGCGTTTGGCCGGTTCGGCTAAAATGTTGGCCTTCGGAAAATCGACTAGCAATTTGCGGACGGCTTTCTCCTGCTCCGCGTTCGTGAGAATGAGCATCCGCTCTGCCGGAACCAGCCCGTCCAATCGGGCCACGGTCTCTTCGAGGAGGGCGCGTTTCGATACGAGACGGAGCAGTTGTTTTGGCCGGGCCCGGCGGCTGAGCGGCCAAAAACGTTCGCCACTCCCGCCGGCGAGAACGAGCGCGTAAATCGAATTGGCCATGTCGATAACGAAAAAATCAGCGCCGCTGGAACGCTCCAAGCTACGGGACGATTTTGCCGTTTCTTTTTATTAAACGCGACGTATAAGGTAGGCGATGAATCTCCCCTTATCCATTCCAAAAAGCCCGGAGCAGCTGCCGCTCGACAGCTTGCTCGCGCTGACCCGGACCGCGTTCGGGCTGGGCATTGGAATGCTGATGGCGGACAAGATTAAACGACCGATGCGCCATGCGGCCGCGATCACGCTGGTCTCGATCGGGGCGCTGGCCGCTGTCCCGCTCGTGGTCAAGGCTGCGTTGGAACGGATCAATCGGCCCGAGTCTGAGCGGGCCAGTCAAGCGCGTCTTCGCTCGATCCGCGGCGACTCCGGGTATCGCTCGGACCTGGACGTCTATTGAACCGGCGCCCGAGGCGCTCGCACTTCGTCGCGCTTGAACTGAATCTCGGTGCAGGCTAAGCGTGCATCGCGCCATGTCCCGCACCTCGAAGCCCGCCGCCACATCGCTGCGCGATTTCGCCGCCGCGATTGCGAAAGAAGAAGCGACGCTGCGGGAGGGTGGCGGTCCCGCCGGTTTGGAACGGCAGCGCAAGCTCGGCCGGCTCCCGGCGCGCGAGCGGATCAGTGAGCTGCTCGACAAGAACGCCGAGTTTTTCGAGATCGGCTTGTGGGCTGCCTATCAGATGTATCCGGAGTGGGGGAAAGTTCCGGCGGCCGGTTGCATCGCCGGGATTGGCAACATCGTCGGTGTCCCGTGCATGATCGTCGCCAACGATGCCAGCGTGAAAGCGGGCGCCTTCTTTCCAGCCACGACCAAAAAAGTGCTGCGCGCTCAACGCATCGCTTTCGAATGCTCGCTCCCGCTGGTTTATCTGGTCGATTCGGCCGGGGTCTTCCTTCCCATGCAGGACGAAATTTTTCCTGATGAAGACGATTTCGGGCGCATTTTTCGCAACAACTCGGTCATTTCGGCCGCCGGTATCCCGCAGTTCGCGGCCATCATGGGCAACTGCGTCGCCGGCGGCGCGTATCTGCCGGTGTTGTGCGACAAAATTCTCATGACCAAAGGCAGCGGCCTGTATCTGGCCGGGCCGTCGCTGGTCAAAGCCGCCATTGGACAGATTGTCGATCAAGAAGAACTCGGCGGCGCGCGGATGCATTCGGAGATCAGCGGCACGGTCGATTTCTACGAGAAGGACGATCGCTCCTGTTTGAAGCGGCTGCGTTCGCTCGTCGCCCTGCTGCCCGAAGCCGGTGTGGCCCGATCGCACAAGATCGACAACAAGCATTTCAAGGCCGCGAAAAATAGCGAGGCACTCTACGACCTCGTCAGTCTGGATGGACAAAAAAACTACGACGCCCGCGACTTACTGGCCTCGATCGTCGACGCGCATTCGATCGAGGAATACAAGCCCGATTATGGGCAAACAATCGTGGCCGCTTATGCGCGCATCGCCGGTCGCGCCGTCGGCATCGTCGCCAATCAGCGTCTGCAGGTGCGCACGAAAAAAGAAGGAATCCAGATGGGCGGCGTCATTTACGCCGACAGTGCCGACAAAGCGGCGCGTTTCGTCCTCGATTGCAACCAGACCGGATTGCCGATTATTTTTTTCCAGGACGTAACCGGTTTCATGGTCGGCCGCGACGCCGAACAAAGCGGCATCATCCGCAGCGGCGCGAAACTCGTGAACGCAGTGAGCAATTCGGTCGTCCCGAAAATAACCGTTGTCGTCGGGGGGTCATTCGGCGCCGGCAATTATGCAATGTGCGGCAAGGCTTACGACCCGCGGTTCATTCTCGCCTGGCCCAGCGCGCGCTACGCCGTGATGGGCGCGGCGCAGGCCTCGGACACTGTGTTCGCGATCCTGGCCAGGGCCCGCGAGCGCGGCGACAAGAAAGCGCCGGAAGAAGAACTCGAACAGTTGCGCGAAAAAGTGAAGCAAACTTACGAAGAGCAAACCGACATTCGTTACGGCGCCGCGCGCGGCTGGGTGGATGCCATCATTCAACCGCATCAAACCCGCGACGTGCTCGTTCAGTTGCTTCACTATGTCGCCCGCCCGCTGCCACACGCCCGTTTTCATACCGGCGTGATTCAAGTATAAGATCGACAATTAACCTCTGATCTGTGACCTCTGATCTGTGACCTCTGACCTCTGATTTATGCCTGTCGTCCTGATCGAAAAGCAAACGCCCCAGATCAGCATCGTCACACTCAATCGCCCGGAGCGGCGTAATGCGCTCACCATTGAGCTGCTCAATGAATTGATCGCCGCGATCAAAGTTTCGTCCGATCAGCCGCATGAGCGCGTGCTCATCCTGCGCGGTGCGGGCGTCGCTTTTTGCACCGGCCTCGATTTGAAGGAAGCGGCCGATGCCAGAAAAGCGCACGTCACCGGTCAACTCGTCGGCCAGGCGTTGATCACGCTGAGCCAAACGCGGCTCGTGACAATCGCCGCCGTGCATGGCGCGGCCGTGGCCGGTGGCGCCGGCCTGATGTCGGCCTGCGATTTTGTGGTGGCCGCTCAAGGCACAAAAATCGGGTATCCGGAAGTGCGCCGCGGTCTTGTCGCCGGATTGGTCATGACGTTCCTGCGCCGCCAGGTTGGCGAACGCCACATGCGCGAGCTTCTTCTCGGCTCGGAATTGATCGACGCCGCCGCCGCGCAGGCGATCGGGCTGGTCAATCGCGTCGTCGCGGCCGACGACTTGATGAATGAAGCGCAAAAATTCGCCGGCTTGGTCTTGCAAGGTGCGCCCGGCGCAGTCGCGCAAACCAAAAAGCTGGTCGATGAACTATGGCCGAGCGCGGTGAAGGAAGATGTCGATCTTGCGCTCAAACATCATCTCCAGGCGCGTGAATCGGCCGAAGCCCGCGAAGGCATCGCCGCTTTTAACGAAAAACGAATGCCGAAGTGGGTGGAGTAAGCCCGCGTGCTCGATTTCAGCCGACAATCACCGGCGGCGGCGTGACAATTCCAAATTCTACGAACTCGCGGGGATAGTTCGAAAGGTCGAGCTTCTCTTCCGCTGGATTTAATCGAATTCCCCATTGCTGCATCGCCAAAGCACCAAAAAGGATTTCGGTCGGCTTGCCATCTTCATCTCGTCCGATATCGCTGATCACGAGCGCATACGTGGCAATCGGATGACCTTCGATCTCAGCGTGCAAAACTGCTTCGGTATTTGTCTCCTTAATCTCGCCGCCGAGGGCGGTTCGAATTAGTCGTGGAGTAGCCGAGGTTTGCAGGACTTCAGCTACCGACGGGATGACATAGGTATTGCGCGCGCCTGAATCGAAAAGGGGCCAGCATTTGCGGCTATCGACAGAAATCATCTGTCGAATTCGTCCCCTGGCTCCCCTCAGGCCGCGACCCCCGCGCCTGTAGTGGGCACCTTGAAATTCTCGATCAGCTCTTTGATTTCGTGCGCGAAGTTGGCCGCGCCGGCGCCGTTGACCACGCGATGATCGAAAGTGAGCGAGAGCGTGATCACTTCGGCCGTCTCGTTTTTCTTCCCGTTCGGCAGCAAGGCGCGATGGGCCGTACCCACAAACAGCGTGCCGACTGATGGCGGCACGACAATGGGCGCTCCGGCTTTGACCCCAAATGCGCCGAGACTGGTGATTACGACCGGCGCGTTCATCGCATCGAGCCGGCCGGCGCGAGTCGCGTCGATCGTCTCGTTGTAAATCTTCACAAACTCGGGCCAGTCCTTCTTGTTTGCCTGGGTGATCACGGCGGTGGCAAGTCGATCGCTTTCCAGCGCGACCGCGATCCCAAGGTCGAAGTCTTCGTTCTCAACAATTGTTTCATCTTCGAGAATGAGCCGGCGAAAGGCGGCGTGTTTTTCCATCGCGCGCACGACCGCCCAGGCAATCATGACTGAAGGCGATGGGGCGTTCTTGCCGTTTTGCTTTTTTGCTGCCTCCCGGGCTTTGCGGATCGCCGACCAACCGACGTCGATCTGCAAGTTTGCCGGGATCACGCGGGTAAGCTTGCGCGTGATCGTCGGCGCGAGCGCGGGCTCGATGCTGTAGCGGCGGGCCTGTCGCCCGCGATCGGTCGGTTCCGCAGCCGACACGGCTGCCTCTACAGGTTTTTCTGCTGGCCCCGTCTCCTCGCTTAAGATCGTGCCGAGTTCCTCGCCGATCGCCACCGTGTCGCCGATTTTCGTTTTCCATTCGCCCATTTTTCCGGCGAACGACGACTGGATGGGATAAACCGCTTTGTCGGTCTCGACTTCGCACAGCTCGTCGTCGACCGCGACTGGATCGCTGGGCTTTTTCAGCAGCGACACCACTTTGGCGTTGCGGATCCCTTCGCCCATGACGGGCACGGTAATACTTTGGCTGCGCTGCGGAGCTGTAGCCGGGGTCGGTGACCCCGGTTTCTCAGGTGGCATCACCACCTCACCGCGGTCAGCGACCGCGGCTACAACTTCGCGTTCGCGTTTTGTCGATGTCGATCTTTCAATCGCGGCGACGATGCGCTCGACATCGGGCAAGGCCGCGTATTCATAAATGGGGTTGTAGCCGATCATGACGTTGCCTTTGCTGATGAGCAGCGGTGGGCTGACCATCGTATTCCAAAGATCGGCATCAGCCGTCAGGTGCGAGATGATCATTTGACCGACGCTGCAGTTTTCAGTGTCCTCCTGCACGACAACGAGGCGGTTGGTTTTGCGCACCGATTCCACGATCGCATCCTTGTCCCAAGGAACGATCGAGCGCAGATCGAACAGTTCGACACTGATGTGATTGTCGATCTTGGCGAGAGCTTCGACTGCTTTCTCAACCGTATTGCCCCAGGCAACCAGAGTCACATCTTCGCCGGCGCAAACTTTTCGCGCTTTGCCGAAGGGCACCGCGCGGATCGGCTCACTCGATTCGCGTTCGGCCCAAAACATGTGCTTCGGGATGAGGAAGAGGACCGGGTCCTCGCTGTGCATCGCCGTCCAAAGCAAACCGGCGGCGTCTTCGGGCGTGCTCGGGATGACCACGCTCAGCCCCGGGTAGTGCGCGAAGACGGCTTCATTCGCCTGGCTGTGCCATAAACTGCCGCCCGGCAGATAGGCGCCGTAGGGCGCGTAGATCACGGCCGGACATTTCCAATTGCCGGACGAGCGCCAGCGCAAATTGGAAATGTTCGTCACCAGCTGGTTCATGCCGGGATAAATGAAGTCGATAAACTGCAGCTCGAAGACCGGACGTTTGCCGTAGGCGGCGAGACCGCAGGCCACGCCGAGGATGGTCGATTCGGCGAGCGGTGAATTGAAAACCTGCTTCGGAAATTCGGTTGAAAGTTTTTGCGTCAACCGAAAGACACCGCCCTTCGGGTCGGCGATGTCTTCGCCGAAAAGGATGCGCTCGGGATCTTTCTGTAGTCCAAGGCGCAATGTTTTATTGATCGTGTCGCCGATCCGGTATTTGCCGGGCGGTAAAATTTCCTGGTCGACCTGCGGCGGCGCGCCGGTGACATCGCCCAGCAGTTCGTTGGGCGAAGGGTCCTCGGCTTTTTCCGCCTCGGCGTATTCCTGACGGACCCGCTCTTTGATCTCGTTGTCGATCTTCGCGAAGTCGTCGTCCGTCAATGCGCCTTCGGCGATCAACTTTTCCTTCAGGCATTTGATCGGATCGGCTTTCTCGCACGCGGCCAGTTCCTCCGCCGTGCGATAAAGCTTTTGATCGTCGGAACTGGTGTGGCTGGAGAGCCGCTCCATCATCACCCAGAAAAAGACCGGGCCGTGCCCGGCACGGATCTTCTCGAGGGCTTCGGCGCTCGCCTCATGAATTTGTTCAACGTTGCCGCCGTCGAGTTGTCGCCATTCCTTTCTGGGCAAAATCCCAAGCGCGACCGGATTAATTTCGCGGGTCGGACTGCTGATGCCGTAGGCGTTGTCCTCGACGACAAAAAGCATGGGCAGCTTTTTCTCGCGAGCGAAGCAGAGCGCTTCAAAAAAATCGCCCTGGCGCGTGGCCGCGTCGCCGACTGTGGTAATGACGAGGTTTTTCTTGCCGTCGAGTTTCAAGCCCCAGGCGATGCCGCAAGCGGGGAGAAGCTGCGAACCGGTCGGCGTCGGCACACTCCAGATATGAAGTTTGGAATGGCTGTAATGGGACGGCATCTGCCGTCCGGCGCTTCCGGTCTGGCGTTTTGCGAAATACTCCAGCCCCAGCTCGCGCGTCGTCATGCCGCGCCCCAGGACGAGCCCGCGATCGCGATAATAGGGCACGAGGTAATCATCCGATTCGGTTTGAACCGAGATGGCGGCGAGCGCCTCGTGACCCATGCCCGAGACATGAAAATGGCCTTTGCCCTGGCGATTGAGATTTTGCTCGCGCAGATCGGCGTGCCGGCTCTCGAGCATCAAACGAAGAAGGCGCAGCTTATCTTCTTTGCTTAGCGCGGCCATAAATGCTCTCTAGAATGAATCACGCACCGCGCGTCTGGCAATCGCGGTGTTTTGCTTGAAGATGTCGATCTACCAAACAGCGACCGCGCCAAAGCAGGGCAGGGGAGTAATCGAGCGTTACCGCGATTTTCTGCCGGTCTCCGATGCAACGCCGACGGTTTCATTGGGCGAGGGGGACACGCCTCTGATTCATTCGCCGCGGCTGAGCGAACGTGTCGGGCGGAATTGTCGGGTCTTTATTAAATACGAAGGACTTAATCCGACGGGATCATTCAAGGACCGCGGCATGACCGTGGCCGTTTCCAAAGCGCTTGAGCGCGGCACGCGTTCCCTGGTTTGCGCCTCCACCGGGAACACCTCGGCCTCCGCCGCCGCCTATGCGGCGCGCGCGGGAATTCCCTGCGCGGTGATTTTGCCAGCGGGCAAGATCGCGCGAGGCAAATTGCTGCAGGCGATTGTTTACGGCGCAAAAATCATCGCGCTCGACGGCAACTTCGATGACGCGCTTCGCATCGTGCGCGAGCTCGGAGAAAATGAGGAGTTCGCCATCGTCAACTCCATCAATCCCGATCGGATCGCCGGCCAAAAAACCGCCGCATTCGAGATTGTCGATGTAATAGGAGACGCGCCGGATTTGCATCTGTTGCCCGTGGGCAACGCCGGTAACATCACGGCGTATTGGGCCGGTTACCGGGAATTTCATTCCTGCGAAAGATCGACAACTCTGCCGGCAATGATTGGTTTTCAGGCTGCGGGCGCGGCGCCCATCTTTCATAATCGCGTGATCGAGGAGCCGGAGACGATTGCCTCAGCGATTCGCATCGGTAATCCGGCGAGTTGGAAACAAGCGCGCGCCGCCATCGAGGAATCGAAAGGAGCGATCGACGTAGTCGCGGACGAACAAATCATCGAGGCGCAGATGTGGCTGGCGCGGCAGGAAGGAATTTTCGTCGAACCGGCAAGCGCTGCAGCCGTTGCCGGATTTTTTAAATGCTGCGGTGCCGACGATGCAGCTTATTCATTCAAAAGAATTCGAGAGGGAAGCCGCATTGTCTGCACGGTGACAGGTCACGGCCTGAAAGATCCCGATGTATTGCGGAACAAGATCGACAATCTCCGGCCGGTGGCGGCAAAGATCGACAATGTGCGGCGGGCCCTCGGCGTTTAGGTTGGACTTGTTCGATTAACTCATGCGGCTTGTTGTCCAGAAATACGGCGGCACATCGGTGGGCGACGCCGAGCGGATTCGAAATGTGGCGCGGCATCTGATCGAAACGCAACGGGAGGGCGCGCGGGTGGTCGCAGTGGTTTCAGCCATGGCCGGCGTAACTGATAACCTTCTCAAGCTCGCCCATGAGGTCTCGGCTAATCCGACCCCGCGTGAGCTGGACGTTTTGCTCGCGACCGGTGAACACGCCTCCAGTGCTTTGACGGCGATGGCCGTAAACGCGTTGGGCGGGAAAGCGATCTCCCTCACCGGCGCTCAAGCCGGCATTCGCACCGACGGCACGCATGTCAAAGCGCGAATCGCGAACATTAGTCCGCGCCAAATTCACGAGCTATTGGCGGATGATTACATTGTGGTTGTTGCCGGCTTCCAAGGTCAGGACGCCGACGGGGAAACGACCACGCTCGGCCGCGGCGGATCCGACCTGACGGCGATCGCCCTCGCCGGCGCGCTCAATGCTGACGCCTGCCAGATCTTCACCGACGTGGACGGCGTGTTCACGTGCGACCCGCGAATCGTTCCCGACGCGCAAAAGCTCGAGGAGGTCGCCTATGACGAATTGCTCGAGATGGCGAGCGCAGGTTCCAAAGTGATGCAATCACGCGCCGTCGAGTTCGCGAAAAAATTCGGGATCGAATTCGAGGTGCGTTCCAGTTTCAAGCCGGTCAGCGGGACGATGGCGAAGGAAGAAACGCCAAACATGGAAGACGTGGTGGTGCGCGGAGTGAGCCTGGAGCGCAAACAGGCCAAGCTCACGATCTCAGGCGTGCGCGATGCGCCGGGGATTGCGGCCACGATTTTTTCCACGATCGCGGCGTCACATATCGTGGTGGACATGATTGTGCAAAGTGCGCCGACCGCGGGCGCGACTGATATCTCGTTTACGATTCACCAGGATGAACTGGAAGATGCGCGCAAGATCCTCATGCCGATCGTCACGCAGATCGGTGCCAACGATCTTCGCACCGCCAGCGGCATGGCCAAATTAAGCGTGGTCGGAATCGGGATGCGCTCGCATTCGGGCGTGGCTGCGCGCTTATTCGAGTGCCTTGGTCGAGCCGGGATCAACATCCAGTTGATCTCGACTTCGGAAATTAAGATCGCCCTGGTGATTGAGGAAAAGGACGCCGAGCGCGCGGCGCAATTGACCCATGCTGAGTTCGGTTTGGGCGCGGGTGTGAGACCGTAGCGACGCGCCTGTCGCATGTCGATCTTGCGCTGGGAGAGGACGGCCCGCAGGGCCGTGGCTACAACAAACTATTTGCGCACCGGGTCGACGTAAAACTCGCCCGTGCCAACGACGCGCATTTTATAGCCGAAAATACCGTGCATCACTGCGGCGGGCGGATGATCGGTCACCTGGGCGTGGAACCGGTCGCCGGGATTCGCCTGTTTCCAAACCGTGCCGTCTTCGAGCTTGATCACGGTGTTACCTGTCAGGCCGGTAAACTCGCCGTCGACCCGGCTCAGAATCTTGTCCATCTTGGCGCGCGATTCTTTGGCCACCTTCTTCGTCACCTCGGCGGTGGCTTCCTCGGCCGCCTTGGTCGCCGTGCTGTGACGATAACCCTGGAGCCATGCGTTCAGGTTCTTTAGTTCCTCCTCGGACAATTTGTCCAAACCGGCAGCCTTGAATTCGTCCGCCGTCATCATGTCCTGGAGCGCTTCGCTGGATGCTTCCTTGCGCGAGGATTTTTCCTTCTTCGGTTCTTCGTCGGCTTTTTTCTCGACATCGGCCGCTGGACTTGGCTCCGGCTCGGCGCTGATTTCGGTGGACGACTTTTCGACCGCCTCCTGCGCGACGATTGGGCGGGCCGCGAACGTCGCAAGAACAAGGATGAAAATAACCGGGAGACGGCGACAAAAATTCATGGCTCAGCTGCGTCGGGATTGTAGCGGGCAGGCTATACCCGCCCGGGCAGTGGTCAAGAGAGAGGCGATGCCGATCGTTTCAAGTTCTGGTTTGCGAAATAGTCCAGACCTTTGCCCAGTTGCTCGAGGGCTTCCCGTACCGATTCGGTAGTTTCGCCCACGCCGATGCGGAAATGCCCCGGCGCATCAAAAAAATGCCCGGGCACAACCGAGGTGTCGAAGCGCTCGCGCAGCACCTGGCACATTTGATCGACATCTCCATTGCGCAACCGCGGAAAGGCCATTGTGCCGTAATCGGGCCAGTAGCAATCGAGATCGGCGCGAGAAGCCAAAAATTGCCGAAGCAGCTCACGATTTTGGTCGAGCAAGCTTTTCATCCGCGACGAAATGGCTGCTAATTTTTCCAATGCGACAACGCTGAGCAGTTCCGCCGGGTGAGCGGACGCAACGCCATGCAAGTCGTTGATCCGCCAGATGCGTTGCGCGATCTCGGGAGGGGCGATCACCCAACCGCAGCGCAGCCCGCTGAGACCGTAGGCCTTGGTCAGGCTGTTGGTGATGAGCAAGCGATCGGGATCGAGGTGGAATGCCGTGTCCGGCTCGGGCTCGAACAGCATCTCGAGATAGACTTCGTCCACGAGCAGGTAAGCACCCGCGGCATGTGCGAGGTCGGCGATCTTCTGCAAGCTATCGCGCGAACAAAGTGCGCCGGTCGGATTATGTAAATTGGTAATGACGATGACTCGCGTGCGCGGCGAGAGCCCTCGCTTTAGCTCGGCGAGGTCGACCTGAAATTCTTCCGCGGCCGGTCTTTGAAAATGCGAAACGCTCAGCCCAAGATAACGCGCGGTACTGAGCAGCGGTTCGTAGGCCGGCCGCTCGATGAGCACCTCGTCACCGGGCGCGGTCACTGCGGCCAGCGCCAGGTAATTGGCCATCGAGGTCCCGATCGCGCTGACCACGCATTCGTGCGACACCCGATAGCGGCGCGCAATGGCGCGCAGCAAAGGTTCGTAACCGTCGCCGCCCGGCCCGTTGATCCCCAATTGACCGATCGTTACTCCCAGCTCGCTGAGCGGTAGCGCAGTCATCCCGCTGGTCGCGAGATTGTGACGAGCGACCGAGTGCCGCTTCGCCCATTCCATATAAGGCGATCGTCCTGCGCTCCGTCGCTCGTTCATCTCCTGCGGCGCTTCTCCCAAATTAAATAGATCGGCACGCCCGACAAAAGAATCCCGATGCCGATCAAGGTGTCACGCGGATAAGTGTAGATCGTGTTTGCCACCACCGCCCAGGACACGGCGCAGAAAATCGCGGTGCTGATCGGGTGAAGCGGGACACGCAATCGCCGGCCGGGCGGCGCATGTCGTCGCAGGATAAAGAGACAACTCGCCGTTAGTCCAAAGAAAAGCCAGTCCATCGCGGTGACGTAATTCAGTATCTGGCTGTAACTGCCGGAGAGCACGATCACCATCGTCCACGCGCTCTGCAAAAAAATCGCCAAAATCGGAACCCGTGTCCGCGGATGAACCCAGGCCAGTTGGCGAAAGAAGACTCCGTCGTTGGCCATGGCAAAATAGACGCGCGGCGCAGTCAAAACGCTTTGGCTGAGAAAGCCGAGCGTGGAAATCGTGATGCCAAGTCCGATCGCCACCGCGCCGGGCTTGCCCAAAGCAATTCGCATCACCGCCGAAGCAGGCGTGTCTGTTGCAGCCAGCGCACTCAAGCCAAGCACGCGTAAACAGACAAAATTTACCGCCACGTAAAGCAAGGCCACTCCGACGACGCCGCAGAGCAAGGCTCGTGGGAGGTCGCGTTGTGGTTCTCGCACTTCCCCGGCCACAAAACAGGCCGTTTGCCACCCGCCATAGGCGAAGAGCACGGGCACCAGGGCCGCGCCAAAGGAGGAAATTAGCCCCGACGAAACGGGCTCAATTGGCGTAACCGGTAGATTAGAAGGCGGAACGAGGGAGATGCCGGTTACCACCAAAGCTCCGATCGCCACAATCTTCAGCACCATCAGCGCGCTCTGCAGATTGCTCCCGCTCTTTACTCCGAGGCAGTTGACCAGCGTCAGCACGCTCAGAGCCGCGACCGCCACCGCCGACACCGGAACGTCAAGCCCGGTAAGATCGACAAAGTACCGGGCAAACGTCACGCTCACAGCTGCCATGCCGCCTGTCTGGACAACCAGCAACAGCACCCACCCATAGAGAAACGCCAGAAGCGGATGGAACGTCTCCCGCAGATAAGCATATTGGCCCCCGACACGCGGCAGATAGGCGGCAATCTCGGCGTAAATGAAAGCCCCGATTAGCGCAATGAGCCCGCCCAAGATCCATGCGCCCAAGGCATGAAGCGGGGTGTCTACCTGCCGGGCAACCAACGACGGGTTCATGAAGATCCCTGAACCGATCATGCCGCCCATCACGAGCATGGTTGTGTCGAATAAGCCGAGCCGTCTGACCAGCCGTGGGCGAAGGGGTGCGGCCTCGACGTTAAAATTAGGTGTTGGTGACTTCAAAGCTTGATTCCTGTGTCTGACGTAAAAACATAGTATGGTTCTTCGTATTCAGTATTTTACGATACGCGCCAGAAGCAGCTGCCCGGGCGAATCTTCCAAGGCGGATGCCGTCCGGCGTTTGAGCTCAAAGAGGCCATACAACCCAATCTTCGCCCTCAGGACCGGAGAGCCAGCAAATCTCGGCACGGACCCACACATTGGGGCAGCGGCTTGGCGCGACAGCCCGTGCGAGCACTCGGCTGATGTTTTGTCCGCAGCGCCGAGCCGGCGAAATAGATGCTTACTGGCATTCCGTGGTGAGCCTAGGATAGCTCGGCTGAACGATAGGAAAGAGCAAAAGCCTCGGTGAACCGCGCGTCACAGGATCCCGCTATAACATCAGACAATATATGTCATATGAAATAGGGATGCATAAGAGGCTCTGTGGCGGCAATTCTATGTTCCCCGCTCAGGTCGCGGCGAGAGCCGCGTCGACGTGTGGATAGAGCAGGAAAAATTGGTCGAGCCGGGCATTCTCCAGAATCGTGCGGACACCTTCCCGCACCCCAGTCAGCATCAGCTTGCCCCCATAGGTCTCGACGTTGTTTGCGGCCGTAATCAGCGCCGCCAATCCTGAGCTGTCGATATAGCTGACGTCGCGCAGATTGACAATCAATCGCGAGGGCTTTTCTGCCGCAAGCTTCGCGAGCGACGCGGAGATCTCTGGTGAAACATGCAGGTCGATTTCGCCGTTGAGGACGAGGACCTGGGGCGGATTTGGCAGTGTCATTATTACTCCTGCAGGCAGCAGGAATTATGCACGGCGGCAGATCGCACAGACCCGGCCTCACACATTGCTGCCGCTCCACTTCAACTTCTGGCGAACAACGCTGAAAAAAGACGTGCCCGGCATGACAGCAAGCGGCAAGGTTTTGCTCGCTTTCGTGATTCGCACGAGAGCACCTGTTTCCAAGCGCAACGGCTCGCGCCCGTCGACCGTGAGATAAACGGCGTAGTCCCGCTCGGTGACATCGACTTCAATGACCGACTTATCGCTCACAATGATCGACCGGTTTGTCAGGACATGGGGACAAATCGGCGTGATCACCAGGACCCCCGAATCTGGCGACATAATCGGTCCGCCGGCGGAAAGCGAATATGCGGTCGAACCGGTGGGTGTCGCCACGATCAGGCCATCGGCATTGAATTCGGTCAACTCCTCGCCATCGACGCGGGTGCGCAGCCGGATGAGACGCGATAACTCGCCGCGGCTAAAGACCGCGTCGTTCAAAGCAATCATTGGCCCCTGATCGGCCCGTGGCCGGGCGACCGTGACTTCGAGCAATGTCCGTTCGCTGAAGGCAATTTTGCCGCCGGCGATACAGTCGACGGCATCGTGAAAGGCAGTCGAGCTCGAGCAGGTCAAAAATCCGAGCGAACCGACGTTGATTCCGAAAATCGGCTTGATGACGTCGCCCAGCTGCCCCGCGACACTGAGAATCGTTCCGTCGCCGCCCAGGACAACCAGCAGATCGGCTTGGGCACCCAGTTCGGCGACGCTCAATGCGGAGCGCTGGCCAGCCAATGCGGCGGTCTCCTTTTCCATCAGCACCGAGATCGAACAACGGGCGAACTCGTCGCCCACGGCCTGCACCAATTCAGCGGCGCCTTTTTTTCCAGTGTGCGCGATCAGGCCGATGGTCTTCGGAGACATATGAAGAATTCCTGATTACCATCGGCGCCCGTGATTGTCGATGGAACGACCCCGGCGACGTCGTAGCCGGCTTGCCCGGCAAAGTTCACAATTTTTTTCTGTGCCTTTGCGTGCAGAGCCGGATCGCGCACGATGCCGCCGCGCCCGATCTCTTTGCGCTGCAATTCAAACTGCGGCTTGATCAATGCGAGAACGATGCCGGCCGGGTCGAGCAGCTCGAAAGCGCGCGGCAGAATCAAAGTCAGCGAGATGAACGACACATCGATGACACAAAGATCGACAAGGTCGTGGACATGTTCGCGGCTGAGAAACCGGGCATTTATTTTTTCGAGAACGATAACGCGCGGATCATGGCGGATTTTCCAGGCGAGCTGTCCCTGCCCGACATCGACGGCATAAACTCGCTTTGCGTCGCGCTGGAGAAGGCAATCCGTGAACCCGCCGGTCGAAGCGCCGATGTCGAGCGCGATCTTACCCCGAACCTCGAGAGCGAAATGGTCCAGCGCGCCGGCCAGCTTCAATGCACCACGGCTCACGTACTGCGCTCGTTGCGCGATCGAAATCGGCGCGTCGAGCTCGACCAGCTCGGAAGCTTTGGCAACGTTGCGCTCTCCCACCCTCACGTCCCCGGCCATGATCGCGCGCTGTGCGCGTTCGCGGCTGTCGAAAAGACCGCGCTCGACCAGCAAATTGTCGATCCGCAATTTTTTCTGCCGCGCCGCTTGCACTATTTACCTATCGCCGCGTTTGCAAGATCGACAATCGATTCGCCAATCGCTGCCACGGCATTCGAGAGTTGCGCCGTGGTAATGCAAAGCGGGGGCATGAGCACGAGTACGTTGCGCAGCGGCCGGGTGAGCAGACCGCGGTCGCGTGCCCGGAGGCAAACATCGAGCGCCATCTTTGCGTCCGTCATCTCCACCGCCGCGATAAACCCGCATTGCCGGATCTCGGTCACGCCGGCCAACCTTTTTAGCTGATCCAGTTCTGCGCGCAGTTGCTCGATTTTTGGCTGTAGCTTTTCGAGCACATTCTCCAGTTCGAAAACCTCGAGGCTCGCTTTGGCCGCGGCGCACCCCAGTGCATTACCCGTGTAGCTGTGGCCGTAAGCCAATGCTCGACCTTCCGCGACCGACCCATCGAAGGTCGAAAATATTTCCTCGGTCGTGAGCGTCATCGCCAACGGCAAATAACCTCCACTTAGTCCCTTCCCCAAGACCATGATGTCGGGAATGACCGATTCATGTTCGCTCGCGAACATCTTTCCTGTCCGGCCAAAGCCGGTCATCACTTCATCGACAATGAGCAGCGCGCCGTGGCGATCGCACCATTCGCGCACCGCACGCAAAATCCCCGCGGGCCAGAGCTTCATCCCACCGGCGCCCTGAATCATCGGTTCAATCACAACGGCGGCCACGTTCGCTGCGTCATCGGCGGCCATTTGCTCGAGCGCATTCAGGCTGGCGATCGAAATGACTGGAAAATTCCAGCCGCCCAATCCGATCGAAAACATCCGGCTCGCACCAAGCGCCGCGGCACCGGCGGTGTCCCCATGGTAGGCATCCTGAAACGCAATGAACTGATGACGCCGTTCGTTCTTTAAAGACCAGTACTGATGGGTTATGCGCAGCGCCACCTCGACACCGGTCGAACCGTCGTCGGAATAAAACGCGCGGGTCAGAGTGTCATCTGGGAAAAGATCGACAATCGCCGCGGCCAACTCGATCGCCGGGAGGTTGGCGAAACCAAGAAAGGAGGTATGCGCAACGCGCTCGAGTTGGGCCCGAATCGCCGCGTTGATGTGAGGATGATTATGGCCGTGGATATTCGTCCAGATCGACGAGTTGCCGTCGATGTATTCGCGCCCGCGGCTGTCGCGCAGGATCGCGCCGCGCCCCTCGACCAGCACAATTGGCTCGTAGTCCGGCGCGCACCATTCGCGCATGTTCGTGAAGGGATGCCACACGAACCGCTTGTCGAGTGCGATCAATCTTTCCGTGTTCCACTCGGTCATGCTCAATCCGGATTCATGGGGTCGGCGCTGCATTCGCCGATCAATTTGTCGACCGATTTGACGTCCTCGGCCGATGCGCGGCGCCGGCGGTACTTGCGCACGATGATTTCCTTCAGCTTGAGCAAGTCGCCCAGCAACGGCCGCTCGTGATAAGTCCAGCTGATTTCATCGGACGCTTTCGATTGCAAGCGCCAATGCCCGCCGAACTTCGTCGCGCGCACCTCTCGTTTGCGGCCATCCTGGTCTTTCTCGGTCCATATGTGTTGACTCGGCATCGCGGGAAAACCTTACAATAACAAAGTTGAAAGACGCAGCGCGATTGCTGATCTACCTCGCAGCCAGCATCCTGCTCGCGGCGTTGCTGGCGCCGCCGCTGTTTTGGACCGGCCAGCTCCTTGCCGTCCATCGGCCGTTCGCGTTCCTCGCCAGTTTCGATTTCGAAACATATTTTCACCGGGCGCTTCTGCTCGCCTTGCTTGTTTTTCTTTGGCCGCTTGTCATTTGGACCAGGATACGAGCGTGGCACGATGTCGAATTGCAGCGCAACCCGGGTTGGCTCCGCGATCTTCTCGCCGGAATCGTTCTGGCAGCGGTCCCTTTGCTCTGCTGCGGTGCGGTGCTCGTCGCTTTGCATGTTTTTAAATTCCGCCCCGCCATCCGGTGGAGCGGGCTCGCCCAGTTGGCAGCGACCTCGGCTGCTGTGCCGCTGATCGAAGAGATGTTCTTTCGCGGACTCGTCCTTGGTATTTTGCTCAAGAGCGGCCGCACCTATGTCGCCATGTTCCTGACCTCCGCGTTCTTCGCGGTGGTTCACTTTTTGAAAGCGCCCGAGCACACGTCCCCCGTCGTAACCTGGCTCTCCGGATTCAATTCCATCGCACATGCATTTCGGCCGTTCGGTAATCTCGCTCTGGTCGGGGCAGGTTTTACCACCCTATTTCTGCTCGGTTGGATTTTGGCCGATGCGCGGCTTAGGACCCGCTCTCTCTGGCTGCCGATCGGTCTCCATGGCGGCTGGATTTTGGCGAGGGGCCTTTTTCAGACAGTGACGCGCCGTGAGTTGGTCGTACTCCCATGGTTGGGCAAAAATCTCCTTGTGGGGATCGTGCCTCTTGTCATTGCCGGAGCGACTTGGTTGCTCATCCGCCGTTGGGTGAAATATGCGCACATGGCCCAAGATTGACCTCCTCGGTGCGGCGGCCTCGCTTCTCTATCCGCCCGTCTGCGCGAGTTGCCTGGGCGATGTGGCCGCCGGCCGATACCTTTGCTCCGATTGCGACGCGAGGCTGCTTCGCATCCGCCCGCCATTTTGCGCCAAATGCTCCGAGCCCTATAGCGGCGCGATCGACTCGGCGTTTACTTGCGCAAATTGCGCCCATCGCACGTTGCATTTTGAAGCGGCGGTGGCGGCATACCGCAGCCGCGGCCTCGTCCGGCGCCTCTTGCTCGAGTTCAAATATCATCGCCAGATTTATCTACGGCACCTTGTCATGGAATGGCTCGTTGCCGCGCTGGAGGACGATCGGCTGCGCGATCGCGAGTTCGACATGATCGTTCCGGTCCCGCTCCATCCCGCCCGCGAGCGCGAGCGCGGTTTCAACCAAAGTGCATTGCTGGCCGAACTATTGAGCGCGCATACGAAGGTGCCGGTCAGATCAGTGCTCGAGCGAACCCGCTACACCACCACCCAAACAGCCTTCGACCGCGCCGAACGCATGCAAAATTTGCATGGCGCATTTCGTTTACGAAAAAACGCCGACGTGCGAGATTCCCGCGTGCTCTTGATCGATGACATACTGACCACCGGCTCCACTTTGAGCGAGTGCGCGCGCATTTTGAAAACAGCCGGCGCCCGCTCCGTCCACGCCGCCACGGCCGCGCGCGCATAAGCTATGGCCATATTCAAAAAGCCGCCGCCCGGTGGAGGAGGCCCGAAAAAACGGGACATTCCGCACGGCTTTTTTCAGAAATGCCCCAGCTGCGGGAATGTCGTCAACGAGATCGAACTGGCACAGAACCAGCGGGTCTGTCCCCATTGTGATCATCATTTCCCCCAGTCCGCCCGGGAACGGCTCGACGCTTTGATGGACAAGGAGACTTTCGTGGAAACGGACGCCGACCTGAAGTCGGTCGATACGCTGCGCTTTCAGGGCATGGCCAGTTACAAGGACCGGCTTAAAAATTACCAGCAGCGCACCGGCCTCATCGACGCGGTCATCAGCGGCCACGGCATGATCGACGGTTACAAAGTCGCGATTGCGGTGATGGACTTTGGATTTTTGGCGGCGACCATGGGCTCCGTCGTGGGCGAACGCATTACCCGCACCATCGAATACGGGACGCGCGAGGGCGCGGCGGTAGTGATCATTTCGGCTTCCGGTGGCGCGCGGATGTACGAAGGAATGTTGAGTCTCATGCAAATGGCCAAGACCAGCGGCGCGCTCGCCCGTCACGCCGGGCAACGGCTCCCTTACATTTCCGTGCTTACCAATCCAACCACCGCCGGCGTCATGGCGAGTTTCGCCTCGCTGGGCGACGTCATCATCGCCGAGCCCAAAAGCATGATCGGTTTTGCCGGGCCGCGTGTGATCAAGGAAACGACCCATCAGGATTTGCCGAAAGAATTTCAGACCGCCGAATTTCTCCAGGACCATGGATTGATCGACATGATCGTGCACCGGCGACACCTGCGTGAACAAATCAGCCGGCTGCTGAGTTATTTCAGCATCGTGCCGTGAACCTGCGAGTCGAACCGCGCCCCGAGCCCGGCAGGGAGGCGCGGCCCCCCACCCTTTCCTACCAGGACGCCCTTGCCTGGCTCTACGGTTTGCAGCGTTTCGGCATCAAGCTCGGCCTCGACAACATCCAGCGGCTCATCCTGGCCTTGCATGTCGATCTTGCCGGCGCGCGCGTCATTCACGTCGCCGGCACCAACGGAAAAGGATCCGTCTGCGCGATGATTGAATCGATCGCGCGCGTCAAAGGCTATTCCACTGGACTGTTCACCTCACCGCATCTCATCAGCTTTCGCGAACGCATTCGGGTGAACGGCGAAATGATCTCCGACGCCGATGTTGCCATTGGCCTGACAAAGATTCGCGATTTGGTGAGCGATTGGCGGCCGCATCCGACCTTCTTCGAGATCACCACTGCTCTCGCGCTCGATTATTTCACGGGCCAAAAGATCGACATCGTCATTCTTGAAACGGGTTTGGGGGGCCGGCTCGACGCCACCAACGCGGTCCAATCGAGCGTGTCCGTAATTACGGCGATCGATCTCGATCATCAGAAATGGCTTGGCAATTCAATCGAGGAAATCGCTCGCGAAAAAGCTGGGATCATAAAACCAAACACGCCGGTCGTATGCGCGCCGCAGCCGTTCCCCGGCGAAGAAGTGATCGGCGCGCGCGCCGCCGAATGCAAAGCGCCGTTTCAACAGGTTTACGAACGCTACGGTTCGATGCCGATCGGTTTGCACGGCACACACCAGAAACAAAACGCCGCGCTCGCCGTGGCCGCATTGCGCGCCGCCAGGATCGACATCGACGATTCGGCAATCACCCGCGGATTGTTGTCCGTCGAATGGCCCGCGCGTTTTCAGCGCTGGGACCATCGCACCATTATCGACGGCGCCCATAATCCCATGGCCGCGCGCGCTCTCGCCGCCACCTGGCGCGAAACCTTCGGCGGCCAGCGCACCACGCTTGTGCTCGCCATTCTCGAGGACAAGGATTTGCGCGGCATCTGCGAAGCGCTTGCCCCGATCAGCCAGCACGCCATTCTCCCGCGCATCCGCAGCGAACGTGCCACCAATCCGCAGGAGCTCGCGAAGATTTTCATTAACCTCGGCGTTCCCTGCCAGATCGGCGGCACCGTGGATCAGGCGCTGCAAAAAGCCCAGGCCCGCGAAACGCCGATCCTCATCACCGGCTCACTCCATTTCGCCGGCGAAGCGCTCGCCCACCTCGAAGGTCGCCCGGCCGCCTTCGAGGAATGCTCGCAATAGCCGGTGGGGCGAGACTCAGTCGAGCCGACGAATCAATCTGGGGAGCGCACGCGCCTCGCGTGCTGGCGATCGCGCCCCCGCGATCGCGAACTTTTCTTCACGCCATGAGAAGCATCCATCGTAAGCGGCTTATGATGATTGATAAGGCCAGACGGCTGAGAATGTTTCGGCGAGGCGCCGAAACAAGCACGCGAGGGCGCGTGCGGTCCCCAGAATCATCTCGATCCGCGGCTCTGTGAACGTCGCACTAATCCGTCTCAATCCGCGGGAACAACGGCACCGGTTTGCCGACGACATGGCCATCCGGCAATTTCCCCCACTCCGCATCCGCCATTGAGAACCGTTCCTCTTTCCCGCTCAACTCCATCTTCCAATTCAGCTGATCGAAAATTCCATGCGCCGCCCGCGGCAACACCGGCGAAATCAGAATTGCGATGATGCGAAGCGATTCCCCCAACTGATACAATACCTCATCAAGAAGCTCATTGGCTTCACTATCCTTTGCGAGTTCCCATGGCGCGACCGTCTCGATCATGTGATTGCAAGCGGAGGCTGATAGGCGGATCGCCGCGAGCGCGTCTGAGATATCGTGGTCATCACTGTCGGATTTCGCACGATCAACTGCATCGGCTGCCTCGAGATGCAGGCTTGGAAGAGTAAAGGATGCTGACTCAACGCGGCCACGCCGCACGACTATTTTCATTTTATGTTCAGCGTCCGCGCTATCCGAAGGTGCTAATCGGTTACGATAGGGAGAAGTTAACCCGCCATCGCGATAACGTTGTGTCATTGTGATCGCTCGGTTCAACAAGTTGCCAACCGAATTCGCCAGATCGGCGTTAAATTGCCCGACAAGACGGTCCTCGGAGAAGTCCGCATCGCGTCCGGTATCGATGTCGCTCATCAAATAATACCGGAGTGCTTCGGCGCCGTATTTGTCGGCGAGCACGTTTGGATCGACGATGTTGCCAGCGCTTTTGCTCATCTTCGCGCCACCGAGATTCCACCAGCCGTGGACGAGGAGCTGCGGCATGGCGTCATCGGGGAAACCGATCGCGTGCAGCATAATCAGCCAGTAGATGCCATGCGCTGGGACGAGAATGTCTTTGCCGATGATCTGTAAGGCGGGCCAGCGGTCGAGAAAGTCACGCGGCTGTTTTTCGTAATTTTCGATCTTGGGATCGTAGCCGGCGAAGCTGATGTAGTTGGTGAGCGCGTCGAACCAGACGTAGGTGACGAAATCTTTGTCGAACGGCAGCTCGATCCCCCAATCGAGCCGCGATTTCGGACGCGAGATGCAGAGGTCGCCGCTCAATTTCTCGACGGCATTGCGCAGCTCGGTCTGGCGGAAATCGGGAATGACCGCATCTTTGCGATTGTCGATGTACCGCAAAAGCCAGTCTTTGTGGCGGCTCAGTTTGAAGTAATAATTTTCTTCCTCGCGAAATTCGACCTGGCCCCATTCGGGACCGAATTGACCATCGGGACCGCGCTCTTTGTCGGTCAGAAATTGCTCCTGGCGGATCGAGTAATGCCCGGCCTGTTTGTCCTTGTAGATCTCGCCGGCATCAAATAGCCGCTGCAAAATTCCTTGCACCACTTTCTTGTGCCGGTCGCTTGTCGTCTCCGCCCATTCGTCGTAGCGGACGTCGAGCTTTTTCCAAAGATCGACAAATTGTTGGGTGACGCCTTTGACGAACTGCGACGGCGGCATGCCGGCTTTGGCCGCTGACTGCTGGACCTTTTGTCCATGTTGATCGACCCCGGTCAGAAAAAAAACCTTCTCGCCTTTGAGCCGATGATAGCGCGCGATCACGTCGGCCAGGATTTTTTCGTAGGCGTGCCCGATGTGCGGCGGCGAGTTGGTGTAATCAATCGCCGTGGTGATGAAAAACGTCTTCGGCACGGCGTGACAGTGCCGAACGAACGGTTGTAGGGCAAGCGCCCCGCTTGGCGCTGTAGCCGCCTCGCTCAGTCGAGGCGTCCCCAACGACGGCGACAGAGCGCCGTCACTGCAGCATCAATCCATGTGGGCGAGCATCTTCGGCCCGCCGGTTTTGAAAAAGCGCACCACGAGAAAAGCGGCGACAGCGAGGAAGAGAGTGTTGAGCACGGTCGTGTAATTGATCGTGATCGAAGTCTCCACGATCCGGGCGCTGCGATGTTCCGGTATTAAACCGATCAGACCAAATACCAATTCAACGATCAGCGCCGCGCCAGCCATCGCGACATAAAATACCGCCACGATCAAACCGGCGACTTTCCAGCCGTAGTATTTGCGGTAGATATCGATGATCGGCAGAACAATCAGGTCGGCATAAATGAAGGCGATCACGCCGCCGAAACTGATCCCCCCGTTCCAAAGCACCGCCGCCAGCGGAATATTTCCGACCGAACAAACGAACGACAACACCGCCACGAGCGGTCCCACAATCGGCCCCCACAAACTCGCCGCAACCGGATGCGAAGTGAGAAAGAATCTTTGCCAAAAATCCTGCGGCACCCAGGCGGCGAACGCGCCGGCGATTAACAGACCGACGGCGATGTCTTTCCACACCGCCAGCCAATCCATGACGAAGTAGTGACTCGTGGCCGTGATTCCTTCACGCGAGGTCAGCCGTTGCCAGAGCGAGCCGCCGCTCTCGACGCTCATGTCCATCTCGGCGTGACCCTCCATTTTGCCTTTCACACCTTTGTCCGCCTGCTCACGGGCTGCGATCAGCAGTTTGCGCGAAAGGGCAAGCCTGAAGAGCACCGCGATCAAGACCACCATCAACGGTCCACCGGCGAATTCGGCCAGAGCAAATTGCCAGCCCATCAGCACGATCAGCAAGATCGACAATTCCGCGACCAGATTTGTGGACGCGATTTCAAACGCCATCGCGGCGGTGAAATCGGCGCCTTTGCGAAAGATCGAGCGGGCCAAGGCCACCGCTGCGTATGAACACGACGAGGACGCCGCGCCCAAGCCAGTCGCGACCGCCAGACTTTTCGGCGAATCATCCGGCAACAACCGGCTCATCTCACTTTTTGAGACGACTGCCTGGACCACGCTGGATAATCCGAAGCCGAGGATGAGCGGCCACAAAATTTCCCAGAACATGGCGAACGCCATCCAGAGGGCGTGGCCGATGGCGGTGGTAAGATTCATTAACTGTAGCGGCGGTCTATGACCGTCGCATTAATTCGTCCCGACGCTCATAGAGCGCCGCTACCATCTCAAAGCAGCTTAAGCCGCCTTGGCGCTTTCCATCTCTTCGCTGTATTTGCCGAAGCGCGCCCGGCTGTTGCACCAGGCACGGTGATGGAATGCCTGCTGTGCCGCCGCGACATTCCCGGCCTCGCCTTTCCACGCCTTGAGCACGGGCGCTTGTAACGCGCGGCCGTAGGAAAAGCTCAGTTGCCATGGCAGGTCTTCCATCCGGTTCATGGCGTTGAGATGTTCGGTCGCCTGTTGATCGCTTTGACCGCCGGAAAGAAAAACCAGACCGGGGACGGCTGATGGCACAACGCGCCTCATGCAGCGGACCGTGGCCTCGGCGACTTCCTGCACCGAAGCCTGCTGCGGACAATCCTTTCCTGATAACACCATGTTTGGTTTCAACAGCATCGCTTCCAAAACGACGCGATGCGCCGCCAACGCGTTGAAAACGCTGCGCAGCGTTTGTTCGGTCACCTCAAAATAGCGTTCGATCGTGTGATCGCCATCCATCAGCACCTCGGGCTCGACGATCGGCACGAGGTCGGCTTCCTGGCTCAGCGCGGCGTAGCGCGCGAGCAGCTCGGCATTCGTATCGATGCAGGTCTGGGTCGGGATGCCATCGCCAATCGTAATGACCGCGCGCCATTTCGTGAACCGCGCGCCCAATTGCTGCCGATATTCCGCGAGTCGATCGCGCAATCCGTCCAGGCCTCCGGTGATTTTTTCGCCGGGGAAATTCGCCATCGTCTTGGTGCCCTTGTCCACCTTGATCCCCGGAATAATCCCCTGTTCCTCAAGCGCCTTGACGAAGGTGCGGCCGTCGCGCGTTTTCTGCCGGATGGTTTCGTCGAACAAGATGACGCCGCTAATGAAATCGCCCGCGTTTTTGGTCGTAAACAAAAGCTCGCGGTAGGCGCGCCGGTTTTCCTCGGTCGAAGGAAGATTGATGCTCTTCAACCGTTTTTCGATCGTGCCCGAGCTTTCGTCCGCGGCCAGGATCCCCTTCCCCGGCGCGACCAACTTTTTCGCTATCGATTCCAAATTTCCGTTCTTCATGGTTCTCTCCATATGGCTGCGGCAATTATAGCTTCGCCTCTGCGGGACGTTCAAGAACGCGGATCGAATCGTCAGCCCGCGGCGGGCGCACGCGGTGCCTTGAGGCGAAAGTGAAAGCGGCACGCGGTGGAAATCGCCACACGCGTGCCGCTCGCCATGCTGCAGGTCATTTCATGTCGCAGCAGCACTCGTCGTACGTCTTTTTGGTGAACTTGCAGTAAAACTTGCCGGCTTTCATTTCGCAACAGCACTTGTCCATTGTTTTGCCTGTGATCCGGCAGGTTGTCTTCTCCGCACCAAATCCGCTCGTCGCGAGCAAGGCGACAGCGAGACCGACGCTTAGGATCATTTTCTTCATCTTCTCACCTCCTTTCGCTCATGTGTGATTGTTAATAATCAAAACGGTTTTTAGTTTTATTGCTCCTCGGCCGTCGGATGGATCTGTAGCCACGCGCCTGTGGCGCGTTTAACGGCTCACAGAGCCGCGGCTATACGGCACACCACGGCTGTCAGCGTCCGCGGATCAGATGAGAAACGTGCAGAGGACCGCGAGTTGCGGCGGCGAAATCCCGCACGTTGGGATGCGCGAAAAAGAGGATTGTCGATCTAAGGCAAGATCGTCCGACGCCACCGCGCTTGCAATTGAAGGAGACGTCGCCTGTATGTCCGGCGCGCTTTTCGCTAGCGGCTGCGAGACCGGGGCCTTGTTCTTCTCGGACGTTGCACAGCAGGTTTTATTGGCGCAGCAACCGGGCAGGCATGCTTTCTCGCTCGACACATTCGACAAAATGCAGGTGCGCGCCGAAACAGCAGCCGGAGCTGCCAATACGGCGGCAATGAGCGCGATTGAGATCGTGAGCCGCGCAAGCATGGAGTTAATTATTACACATGTAAGACCGCGGGTCGAACCGACGCGTTCATTCGGCGGCTAAATTTTTCCCTCGAGGACGACCACAGCCATGCCGTAATGCTCGGTGTGACTGAGCGTGATTAGCGCGCCGCTCACGCCGCGTTTCGCCGCCAATTCTTCGGCCGGCCCGGAAAAGACGAGAAACGGTTCGCCACTTTCCTTTTTGCGGATGTCGATGTTGCGCCAGCCCATCGCTTTGCCGATGCCCGTGCCGAATGCTTTTGCGACCGCTTCCTTCCCCGCAAATCGCGCCGCCAGGTGCCGCGCCGGGAACTTCATCGACATCGAGTACTCTATTTCCCCGTCGGTAAAAACGCGGTGTAAAAATTTATCGCCAAACCGATCGAGCGAATGCTGAATCCGCGCGCATTCAATCAGATCGACCCCGATCCCGATTACGCTCATACAGTCTCCGCCGCAAATGCCTCAGTTTCGTCAAGCCCGCCCGGCGAGCGGAGAAACTCGACGGCTTTAAGCCGTCGAGTTTCGTGGCTGCTCCCGCCGGTGGCGGATTGGCACGTGAGAAGACTTGACGGCTTTAAGCCGTCGAGTTGCACGGGCCGGAGAGAGTTCTTCATCCGGGGTAATTTTCCATCGCGGTCACCATTTCGCGGACCGCGGATTCGAGACCGACAAACATCGCCCGCGCCACAATCGCGTGGCCGATGTTCAGCTCGGTGAGGTGCGGGATCTGCCGGATGAGGGCGATGTTGGTGTAGTTGATCCCGTGGCCGGCGTTGACCTGGAGCTTGAGTTCCGATGCTGCTTTCGCGGCCGCCTGCAGGTTCTCGAGCTCAGCCTTCTCGATTTTTTCTGAGAATGCATTGGCGAGCTTGCCGGTGTGAAGCTCGACCATCTCGACACCCAGCTCGGCGGCGCAATCCATTTGCTCGAGCGTTGGATCGACAAACAGACTCACGCGCACGCCGGCGGCTTGGAGACGTTTGATGGTGGGTTCGAGTTCCTTGCGGCGCGCGACAACATCGAGTCCGCCTTCGGTGGTGACTTCCTCACGTTTTTCCGGAACGAGACATACTTCGTCGGGCAGGATTCGCAGGGCAACATCGACAATCTCGGGTGTATTGCCCATCTCCAGATTGAACTTGGTCATGATGTTTTCGCGCAGCCGTTCGATGTCGCGGTCCTGAATATGCCGGCGGTCGCTGCGCAAATGCGCGACGATTCCCTTCGCACCGGCGCGCTCGCAAATCGCCGCCGCCACGATCACGTCCGGCTCGGCGTTCTTCGATTCCGGCATCGTGGCGTAACGCGCCTGCCGCAGCGTCGCGACATGATCAACGTTTACCCCCAACCGCAGTTCACCCATCTTTTCATCAATGGAGCAATGCTGTAGGTCGCGAGCAAGTCGCGCGAGCGCGCTTCAAGCGCGGTTGCGACAACAGAGCCGGTCGTATATGCGCGAGATCACCGGCAGCGGTGCGTGAAAAAAATACAAGGCCCCGATCAAACCATAAGCGAGCGTCAGCCGCAGCGGACCGATCGCGCGGTAGCGGCGATCATCGGCCACGATGCGATCGTTCACCACGCCGATGCGACCGTGACGCCGTAGACGCCGGAAGAAGGCGACATCTTCCATCAGCGACACTTCCGGGAAACCGCCCACCGCAAGAAAAACGTCGCGCCGGCAGAAAATTCCGTGATCGCCGCAACGCATCCGCATGAGGAGGCCGGCGTAATGCGCGAACTCGTCGGTCAACCGGTAAACAAATCCTCGGCCGGGGAGACGCATTCGGAAAAATCCGCCCACAGCGCGCGGTTCGGCCAGGCAGCCCCTGATTTGCTCCAAACAATTTTCCGGCACCGTAAGATCGACATGCAGGAACCAGAGGATGCTGCCGGACGCAATGCCGGCGCCGGCGTTCATTTGCCGCGCGCGATTGGGCGCGCTGGTCACGACGCCAACCCAAAAGGCTTCAGCGAGTCTCGCAGTGCCATCGCTGCTTCCACCGTCGGCGACGATAATTTCCGCCTCCGGGGCGCGGCGCCGAAGATGTTGCAGAAACGGCCCGATCAACTCCTCTTCGTTGAGGACCGGAACGATGATGGAAATAGTTTCGCTCACCGCATTAACCGCGCGTTGCCCGGCCCGACCGGTCGATGATAAAATCACGGCCGAATCCCATATCGAAACGTGCAACGAATTCCGCTCGTCGATAACGTCGGCAATCCACTCCTCGCCTGCATTTTTCTCGCGCTCCTCTGGCTGCAATGGCGTTTTCCTTTGCGGCGCCAGCATCTCGGCGTATGGCGCCGGCTGGTCCGCAATTTCATCGTCTCCCTTCCCGGTTTTGCGATCGTGCGCCTTGCCATGTTGCCGATCCCGATCTCGGTCGCGATCTGGGCGCAAGATCGACATATCGGCTTGTTGCACTGGCTGTCCCTGCCGCGATGGGTTGCGGCAATCGCGGTGTTTCCGCTCATGGATTACGCTTACTGGTGGTGGCACTGGGCCAACCACATGATCCCCTTCTTCTGGCGCTTTCACAACGTGCACCACACCGATCTCGACCTGGATGTGAGCACCGCCGCGCGCTTCCATTTCGGCGAGATGTTTTTCTCCACCGGCTTTCTTTCGCTGGTCGTAATGCTTTTTGGCATCGGCCCGATCATCCTCGTCATTTTTTTCATCGCATTCGAAGCGGCCACGCTCTTTCACCATTCCAACTGGCGTCTGCCGATCGAGGTCGAACGGCTGTTAAACCTCGTGGTCGTGACGCCCCGAATGCACGGGATTCATCATTCCATTGTCCAGCGCGAAACCAATTCGAACTGGGGTACGATCTTTTGCTGGTGGGACAAACTCCATCGCACGTTACGGCGCGACGTTCCGCAGGACGCGATTACGATCGGAGTCGCCGCCTATCGCGAAGAAGCGGAGCTCACGGTCGGCAAACTTCTGTCGCTGCCGTTTCGCGAACAGCGTCCCTGGCGGTTACCGGATGGGAGAAGTCCCGAGCGTGCGCCCCAGCCCGCGAGTGAGCTGGCCGAGTAATATTAATTTGAATCGATTCGCTGACGAATTAGCCAGGCACGCGATTTCGCTGCGCCGCACGCGGCCCGAAATCCTCCAGGTAAACGTAGGCAAACTTTGCAATCTCGTTTGCGTCCATTGCCACGTGAACGCCGGGCCGAAGCGCAAGGAAATCATGACGCGCGCCACGATCGACCGGGTCACCGATTGGTTGGCCAGGACCGAGATTCCGATTGTCGATCTTACCGGCGGCGCGCCGGAAATGATTCCCGATTTCCGCTACTTCATTGCACGAATCAAAGCGCTCCAGCCGGCTCGACACATCATCGATCGCTGCAACCTGACAATCCTGCTTGAGCCCGGGCAGGCGGATCTGGCCGAATTTCTGGCCGTGCACAAGGTCGAGATCATCGCTTCGATGCCGTGTTATTCGCCGAAAAACGTGGACGCGCAGCGAGGCGACGGCGTCTTTGATGGCAGCATCCGCGCGCTCCAACTCCTCAATTCGCTCGGTTACGGAGTAGATGTCGATCTTCCGCTCCATCTCGTTTTCAATCCGGTGGGCGCGTTTTTGCCCGGAGCACAAGCGGAACTGGAAGCCGATTACAAACGCGAGCTCTTTGCCCATTTCGGGATCGTCTTTAACAAGCTCTACACGATCACCAATTTGCCCATCGGCCGCTTTGCCGCGTGGCTGCGGCATAATGGCAAGCTCGACGACTATATGGACCTGCTCATCAGCGCGTTTAATCCGGTGACGATCGAAGGATTGATGTGTCGCAACACGATCAGCGTCGGCTGGCGCGGCGAAGTTTACGATTGCGATTTTAATCAGCAGTTGGGGATGCAGTGGCGCGATAACGGCGAGCGGCTTTTCCTCTGGGACATCGACCCGGACAAGATCGACAATCGCCCTATCATGACGGGCGACCATTGCTTCGGTTGCACCGCCGGCGCGGGCTCGAGCTGCGGCGGCGCGATTGTTTGACTTGGAGGGACGACCTCCGTGTCGTCCCTGATATTTGGGACGCGACAGAGCGCGTCCCTCCATTACAGCTTAGCTACTGCCACGACATGCGCTGCGAAGGACACGGCGAAGCCTTCGCCTTTCGCATATTGCTTCACGCCATCCTCAATCGCTTCACGAATCGCCTCAAGTCGTTCCGGTGACTGGCGCTGCAACACTCCGGCGGTGCGCACCCCTGCGCCACATTCGGCATCAAAGAGGAATCGCGCCGTTGGAAGATTCCATTCCGCAACGCGGGTCTGAAAAATTAGCGAGCCGCCATCGAACCCGCTTTCCTGTAAAGCTTCGCGGCATCCCTCTTTTTCCGCATACAAAAATTTCGAGGGACCTTCCGGCACATCGACGTTGAGGTCAGCATGCGCCTCGACCGCGTCGTTGACGATTTTGCCTCCGGGATTTTCGTGCGGCTCGGCCCAAATGGTGAAGCCAAACTTGCCGCCCGCTCGCAACACCCGATACGCCTCCGTGCAGGCTTGCTGGGGTTGGGCAAGGTGAAGCAGTCCGAAATTCATCAACACGCGATCAAAACTTTCGTCGGCAAACGGGAGCTTCTGCGCGTCGCCTTCGCAGAACTCAATCCCCGGAAAAAGCCGGCGCGCGATCGCGACCATTTCGCTGGAGAAATCGACGCCTGTCGGCCTTGCTCCGCGCTCTCGGGCCGCAGCCGAAACGTAACCCGGGCCACAGCAGACATCCAAAACGCGCAAGTCGCGCCCGATTTGGGCCGCTTCCAGCAAATGTGGAATAAACTGTCGGGTAAGTGGTGACCAGGTTGAATCGTATTTGTCTGCGACCCGCTGCCAACCCTCCTGCTCGAAGCGAGCAAAGTCTTTTGTGCTCTCAGGCATATTCGCTTCGCCGCGCGAGCGCCACGTTACTCGAGCGGGAATTCGATCCGTTCTTCTTCCGCGCGCGGCACGAGATGGTTGCGCGCGATAATGCGGGCGCAGGTGTTCCAGCGCAGGATGGCGTCGTCATTTCCGCTTGGTCGAAGCGGCTCCGCTTTTTCAAAGCACTCCATCGCTTCGCGCAAAAGATCGTAGGCTTGAAACCGGCAGTCCGGCGTGTTCTGGCGCAGCTTTGCCTTGGCCCGGCGCTCGGCCAGGATTCCCGCGTAATACGCCCGTTCGTATTCGGATTTCACGCGGGCGAGCAGCTCCTTGGTCTGCGTATCACTGACCGCGTAGCCCTTTTCGAACCGGTCGGTCAACGCGAGCAAAAGCGTAACGATTGCCTGCTGATTTTCGGGATCGACCGCGAGAACGTCGAGGCAAATGCTTTCGGCCTCACCGGGTTCATTGAGCAAACGATAGCGCTTGGCCTTTTCCAGCGCAGCCGGGATCGCGTCTTTATGGAGCTTTTTTAATTCGGGCATCTCATTGAACAGCTAAGGCGCCGAAACATTCATGTCCATGTGATCGCACAAATCTGGGGAGCGCACGCGCCTCGCGTGCTGCGTTGCGCGCCCTCGCGCAACGCTCTCCAGAGAAATTCATTCTATCTTCTTTTCGGCGAGGCGCCGAAAAGTGCACGCGAGGGCGCGTGCGCTCCCCAATCCGCAGAGCAATCATTTTGAGTGAACCGTTTCAGATCGCGCATTTGTTTTGCGATCCGACTTCTTCTTCAGCCAGCGCCAGAACCAGCCGAGCGGATCGTAGAACTCATCCACCACGCGCTCTTTCAGCGGGATGATCCCGTTATCGGTGATCTGGATGTTCTCCGGACAAACCTTCGTGCAGCATTTGGTGATATTGCAATAGCCGATGCCCTGGGCGTTTCGCAATTCCTCGATCCGGTCCTGCGTATCGAGCGGATGCATCTCCAGCGCGGCGACGTGAATCAGGAAGCGTGGTCCAATGAATCGATTGTGCATGTGATGGTCGCGCAGAACATGGCAAACGTCCTGACAGAGAAAACACTCGATACACTTTCGAAATTCCTGGACACGATCGATATCGGCCTGTTGCATGCGCCAGGTGCCATCCGGCGCATCGGGCGGGCGCGGCTTGAACGGTTTGATTCTTTTTTTGATCTGAAAGTTCCACGAGACGTCGCTGATCAGGTCCTTGAGGACGGGAAAGGCCTTGATCGGCTCGATCGTGATCGGCTTCTCGATTGGCAATTCGCTCAAGCGCGTCATGCACATGAGTTTTGGCATCCCGTTGACCTCGGCCGAACACGAACCGCATTTTCCCGCTTTACAATTCCACCGACACGCCAGGTCCCGAGCCTGCGTTCGCTGAATTTGGTGCACGGCGTCGAGCACGACCATGCCTTCGGAACACTCGGCCGTGTAATCCCGAAACGCGCCTCCCTTCGCGTCACCCCGCCAGATTTTGAACGTGGCTGTGTTCATTTCACTGTTATTCCGATCGAAGTCGAGGAGCCCCGTTGAATTACCTGAAGGCAACGCCACGGGGTCCTTCGACTTCGCTTCGCTCCGCTCAGGGTGACGGCGAGAGTTATCATTTATTTTCCTCGATAATCTGTTTCAAATGATCCGGCATTTCGGGCAACGGTTCCCAGCGAATTTCCATTGAGCCATCCGCTTCTCTGGAAATCATTGTGTTCCTTTTCGAGAACCGCTCATCCTTGGCTGGGTAGTCGTCCCGGAATTGGGCGCCGCGGCTTTCTTTGCGCTCGAGCGCGGCACGGGTGATAGCCTCCGACACGATGAGCAGGTTCTTCAAGTCGAGGGCGGTGTGCCAGCCGGGGTTGTACTCGCGGTTACCGGTGACGCTCGCGTTTGCAGCCCGTGCTTTGAGGGCCCCGAGTTTATCCAGCGCGCTACGCATCTCGCGTTCGGTTCGGACGATGCCAACCAGGTCCTGCATCGTTTCCTGCAGGTCCCGCTGGATTTCGTAGGGATTCTCGCCACCGCTTCGCTCAAACGGCGCGAGCGCTTCCCGGGCGACATTGTCGATCTTGTCATTGTCGATCTTGCCGGCTGAGTTTTCGTTCGCGAATTTCGCGGCAAATTCGCCGGCGCGTTTGCCGAAAACCAACAGGTCGGAGAGCGAATTGCCCCCGAGCCGATTGGCGCCGTTGATTCCGGCGGCGCATTCACCGGCGGCAAACAAACCCGGCACGCGCGACATTTGCGTGTCGGGATCGACGTGCACCCCGCCCATGATGTAATGGGTGGTCGGACCGACTTCCATGGGCTGCTCGGTAATGTCGATGTCGGCCAGTTGTTTGAACTGATGATACATGCTGGGGAGCTTGCGCTTGATGTGCTCGGCGGCGTTCGGCAGTTTTTGTTTGATCCAGGCAATGTCGAGATAAACGCCGCCGTGCGGAGTTCCCCTGCCCTCTTTGATCTCGCGCACGATGCAGCGCGAGACGTGATCGCGCGTTAGCAATTCCGGCGGTCGTCGCGCGTTCTTCTCGCCCTGACAATAGCGCCAACCTTCATCTTCGTTGTCCGCGGTTTGCGCCCGGTAATTTTCCGGAATCTCATCGAACATGAAACGCCGCCCCTCTTTGTTCGTCAGAATTCCGCCTTCGCCGCGCACGCCTTCGGTCACCAAAATTCCCATCACACTGGGCGGCCAAACCATTCCGGTGGGATGAAATTGGATGAATTCCATGTCGATCAATTCTGCGCCCACTTCGTAAGCGAGGGCGTGCCCGTCGCCGGTGTATTCCCAGCTGTTGCTCGTGATCTTGTAAGCGCGGCCAATCCCGCCGGTTGCGAGCACAACTGCTTTGGCCCGAAAAATTTTGAACCGGCCGCGCTCGCGCTCGTAACCGAAGGCGCCAACCGCGCGATCGCCATCTTGCAAGATCGACAAGATGGTGTGCTCCATGAGGACGTCGATGCCTTGATGGACCCCGTAATCCTGGAGCGTGCGAATCATTTCCAATCCCGTGCGATCCCCGACATGGGCAAGCCGCGGATAGCGGTGTCCGCCGAAATTTCGCTGGAGAATGCGACCATCTTTGGTGCGATCGAAGACCGCGCCCCAGGCTTCCAGTTCACGGACGCGATCCGGCGCTTCCTTGGCGTGCAGCTCGGCCATGCGCCATTGATTAACGTACTGGCCGCCGCGCATCGTATCGGCGAAATGGACCTTCCAGTTATCGCGCTCGTCGACATTTGCCAGCGCAGCGGCGATCCCGCCCTCGGCCATCACCGTGTGCGCTTTCCCGAGAAGCGATTTGCAAACGAGGCCGACCCGCGCTCCCGCTGCCGAAGCTTCAATGGCCGCGCGCAAACCCGCACCGCCGGCACCGATTACGAGCACGTCGTGCTCATGCGTCTCGTAATCAGCCATCGGCTAGATAATCCGGAAATCGTGCCAGACACCGATGGCGCAGAGACGCACGTAGAGATCGGTAAAGCCGACCCAGAAAAGGCTGATCCAGGCCCAGAGCATGTGGCGTTGGTTCAGACAGGTGACGCAGCGATAGCACGCGAAGGAAGATGTCGATCTTGCGAGTTCGTCGCGAAAGCCGCCGACGAGATGGCGGAGCGAGTGGCAGCCGATTGTGTAGCCGCCGAGCAGGACCACGTTAATGGCAAGCACGATCGTGCCGACGGCGATGCCAAACCCGTCCGGGAACCAAAGCGCTTTCCAAACATCGTAGCTCAGGATCAAAATAAAAATGAGGGCGAGATAGAGAAAATAGCGATGGACATTCTGCATGATGAGCGGGAAGGAACGCTCGCCCCAGTAAGTGCTCCGCGGCTCGCCCACCGTGCAGGCCGGCGGATCGGCCCAGAATGCTTTGTAGTAAGCGCCGCGATAATAGTAACAGGTGAGCCGAAAACCGCCCGGCGCCCACAAAACAAGAAGCGCCGGGGAAAAGATCAGCCAAGCCGGCCACCAGTTTGGTTTGGGCCCGAGCCAGCTGTGGGGTGAATCACCAAAAAGTTCAGGCGAATAAAAAGGCGAGATGTAATTGCCGAAAAAATAATTGCGTCCCTGAAACGCCGCCCAGGTCGAGTAAACAATGAAGATCGACAATCCGAGAAAGACGAGCAGCGGCGGGGCCCACCACACGTCGGCGCGCATGGTTTGACCGAAAGTGTTTTTTCTCGGCAACGCTGCCGTGGTCGAGCCGTTCATTGCCCGTCCGCGCCTTCAACCGGCAACTTGGCCGCTTTCCATGCTTCCCAACTGCCAGGAACATTCCAAAGCTCAGCAAAACCTTCCTGCTTCAAAATACTGGTGGCGATGCTGGAGCGGTAACCGCTGCCGCAATAGATAACGGTCGGCTTGTTGCGATCGAGCTCGCCGAGCCGTTTGCGGACTTCAGGGACAAAGATGTGACGCGCACCGGGGACATGTCCTTTTTTCCATTCGCCCGGGCCGCGAACATCGACAACCTGCAGGGACGATTTGCGCTCGTTGAGTTCGTGAACGGTCATCTGCGGAATTTTTTCCATGGCATAACCGGCGCCCTGCCAGGCGCGCATACCGCCGACGAGATACCCGGCAAACCTGGTGTAGCCGGTGCGGACAAACAACCGCACGATTTCCTCGAGATCGCCGTCACTTTCCAGCACGAGAAGAATCGGTTCATTCGGATCCAGCATCCAGCCGGCCCAGATCGAGAGGATCGGCGTGCCTCCGATGTTGAGTGCGCCGGCGATGTGTCCGCCGCCAAAGCCAAGCATGGTACGGACATCGACGAGAACGCCGCGCTTCTTTTCGACGGCGTCTTTGAATGCCTTGGGCGGTAGGCCCGGCACATGCGGCAAATTGCCGAGCACTTCCGGACCTTCCGCGTTCAGTTTTTTCATGCGCGGATAGTAATGCGGCACCGGCGGCGCCGTGTTCAGCGCGTAGTCGGTAAATTTTTGCACATCGTCGAATTGCAGGAATTTGTTGTGCAACCGTTCATAACCAATCGTGCTCGTGAGCCGCGCACCGATGTCCGCGCCACAAGGTGAGCCGGCCCCATGATTCGGGTAAATCATGACATGATCGGGCAGCTTGAGATAAAAATCGCGCAACGTGCGGAACTGCTGTTCGGCTAATTGTTTGGTGTGCTTCTCACCGAGCAAATCGGGCCGCCCGGCGGATGAAACAAAAAGCGAATCGCCGCTCAGAATTCCCCACGGCTCGTCCGCAAGATCGACATCGGCCAACAAATACGACATGTGCTCGGGTGTGTGACCGGGCGTGTGCCGCGCCGTAATTACTACTTCGCCGAATTCAAAACAGTCGCCATTTTTCACCGGCTCGTGTTCGAAGCCATATTCGGCGCCGCCCTCGTGGCTGGAGTAAATCTTTGCCGATTCCAAACGGGCGCACAGCTCGCGCGAGCCGCTGACCAGATCGGCGTGGATGTGCGTCTCGAAGATATGCGTGATGGCGACGCCGCTTTCACGCGCCATCTCCACGTAAATGTCGCAATCCGGTCGCGGATCGAAAACGGCGGCGATGCCTTCATCGTCGTCGCCCACGATGTAAGAAAGCTCGGCGATACCTTCGGTTTGGATGGTCTTAAAGACGAGCGACATGCTCAAAAGAGTTAACAACGTCCACCGTGATCGGCAACAGGTGATTGATCATATAAGTGCCGCGGTTCCAATCGCGCTCGGCCGGTTGGGTCTGGCCATGGGAATCAAATGCCCGCGCGACCAACGTGACGCGGCCGCCCGGCGGAGTATGCCAGTCAAATTCCCAGAGTCGCCACGCATTCGCTTGAGCTTCGCCAAGCAAACGCGCGCAGTTCCATGTCGATCCCGCGTCGCTCGTGAGCTCGACCCTGGAAATTTCGCCCTCGCCGGTCCAGGCCGCGCCGTGAACGCGCACGAGCGAGTTTGCGGGCACAACCTCGCCGGGAGCGGGCCGCGCGATCTGCGCTTTGGTTTTCATTTCGCGGAGCGGCACCAGCTCGCCATTTTTCCAGAACGCGTAATCGAGTGTCTGATAATAGCCGTTGAATGGGCGGTCGGTAACGACGATGCGCTGGAGCCATTTGATGGAAGCCATGGCGTACCAGCCGGGGACAATCGCGCGAACCGGGAAGCCGTGCTCGGGCGGAAGATCGACATCGTTCATTTGATAAGCGAGCAGGACGTCGGCGCGCGCTTTTGCCAAGGGAATGCTGCGGGCGAAGTGCAAAGTTCCTCGCGGCGCTTTCGGGTCGTCGAGCTCGCCTTCATCTGCGGCTTGCAAAATCACTTCGCACGCGTCCGGTTTTACTCCCGCACGCTCGAGCAAGATCGACAAGGGAACACCAGTCCAGTGGGCGGTCCCGACGGCGCCGAGGCCCCATTGCACGCCTTTGACTTCCGGCTGGAGGAAACTGCGATTGTTCCCGGCGCACTCGAGCGTGACTGGAATTTTGCGCGACGGCAGTTTGATCAGCTCCGCGTAGCCAAGCTGAATTGGGTTGTCCACTTCGCCTTCGAGACGCAGCTGCCACGCTTGTTTGTCGATTTTTGGAACGGGAAAATGTGTCCTGACGTAAAACGCCGGGGTCGGTGTGATGAAATCGCTTAACTCGTGGAACGGCATCTCCAGATTGAGCGGATTTTCACCGCGCACGATCTTGCCCTCGCGAAATTTGAGCTCGGCCGGTTGCATGCTGCGATCATTTGGAGCCTACGGGATTCGAACCCGTGACCTCCTCAATGCCATTGAGGCGCTCTACCAACTGAGCTAAGACCCCGTCTTGAGAATTGGGAGATTGTAATTTCCCAGCCGCTCGGCGCAACTATTCAAGATCGACAATCGCCCGGCCAGAAGCGTTCTGCGCAAAAAATAAGCAGCCGACCCCAATTACTCGGGGTCGGCTTGCCAATTAGACCTGGTCGCGGCCGATTATGGGAGCTTGAAGCTGCCGATGCGGGTGCGCCAGTTAAAGCTGCTGTTCGTGTCGTAGTATTCGGTCGTGAAAAAGAACGTCGCGTCATCGCTCGGATCGATCGACATCCCGCTGTAGTCGCCCCAGCGATTAACGGTATCGACCTGGGAGCCGTTGCCGTTAATGATGGTGCCTTCACCAAGAGGCAGGGTGTTAATTGGATCGGTCCTGCGCCGACCGGTATAACGGATTTGCGGGTGGATCGTACTCGAGGAGGCGCTGTAGCCGATGGCCATATTGCCGCGTTTGTCCATCGCGCTGCTGGCCATCCAACGCCAGGTCGAGTCAGGCTGGAACGTGCTTTCCTGAAACAGATTCGGAACTCCAGTGGCCAGGTTACGAATCTCGAACCAGCGAATGCCGGCCACGTTATTCGACTTGACCGTGAAGTTCGAAACGGCGGTCTCGACGCCATTGCGCAAAATGCGGAAGGCCAACCGGTTCATTAAACGGTCGGCAAGCCCGTCGAGTTTTGCGTTGGTGCCGGTCTGAGGCACACAGGCGCGGGTGGTCGGGCAAAGCAGCGTGAAGGCCGCCGCCGGCAGGGAATTCGTCAGTAAAAATGTCGAGTTACCGGGGACAGCAAAATCGACATGGAACTTGTAGATGTTGTAGAAGTTGCCGCCGGGAAATTCGACCTGTGGATTTGGCGTACCTGCGGCCGGCTGAGTATTGCCATCCAAATCAGCGGGCAAAATTGGGTTGACCCCGCTGCCCAGCGGACCGGCCGTGGTCACGAAAGTTGCCGGCATGCCGGCGAGCATCTTCGCGCGATCGAAGGCAAACGGCTGCGGACCGAGATAGGCGGTGCCGCTTGAGTTAAAGACGTTGCCGGTCATGTAATAGGCATCGGGCCACACACCCAGCTTCGGATAATCCCAGAAGTTGTTGGTGAGATGAAAGCCGTAGCGGTTCCATGTCCCGGTCGCATCGTCGGTGGTGGAAACGGCGATACACTCATCGGTAATGGGCGTACTGCCGTTGGTGCTGGCGAATTGGGTGAGCACCCAGCGACCGGCGATTTGGTCGAAGCTGATCGTCGGGTCGCCGAAACCGAAAAGCTCACAAGCGCCGCCGAATCCCAACCAAATGGAGCTCAGGGAGTTTGGGCCGAGAATGCTGGCACCGGTGGTTTTGTTGAACACCTGGTAACCTTCGTTCACTATCTGCACGTACTGAGTCGTGCCCACGTCGCCATTTGTATCGGGCGGCGCGCAGTTACAGTTCACACCGGGAAACGGAATTCCGTTGAAATTCAGGATGGTCCCTGAAATGGTGGGTGCCACGACGCGCATCGTTTGCACGACGGCGTCAGGCGCGTCCCGGTGATTGATCGGGATGAGCGGATTGGGATTTGCTTCCCGTTCTGCTCGGGGCGCAGGCGGCCACATCACGCGCATGTCGCGCAATGCCGGTGAAACGTCATTTTTGTAGGAGTGACCGACAACGATCCCGAAGTTTTGCGCCTGTGCCAAGGCGCTTGAACCCGAGGAAAGGCCAAGTCCAATGAGCGCGAGCAAAGCGCCGGTTACGACAAGGCCGCAACCGAGGAGCACGCGCACATTAAAGAAGGCCGAGCAATTGGAGCTTCTTTTCATAGGAGGTGTTTTATTTTCTGCTGCCGCTGGGATTTCTCCCTCATCGACAAGGGATTGTCGACGAGCGCGAATATTTGTCACGCCATTTCCACCTTACATTTTTGTCATGTCGTAGAGGGCTGCGCTGTTTCTCTTTTTTCCGTGTTGTGTGAAAAGCATGTGAATAACTTATGGTGAAAACGTAAAAGTTTTCGTTGACCCCGTTCTCCCCAAAATTGTAAAACACGCCCTGCCAATTCATGCGGTGCCACCGGCGCCGCGGAAAAACGCAGAAGCGCCGTGAGACGTTTCAATTTAACCAAACCTTCTCACTTGCAGTGATAAACCCTACATATGAAAGAACTACTCCGTAAATTCAACGACTCCGCTGTGCTTCGCATGAGCGTAGCCGGTGCGATGATGTTGGCCGCCGTGCTTTTGCTCGGCAAAGCCAGCACGACCACTCGCGCTCAAACCACGACGGTAACCACCTATGTGGTCGCGTTCCAAAACCCGAACGCGTTGCCCAGCGATGTCGACACCATTGTGAAGAATGCCGGCGGGACGATCACGGTGAAGATCCCAGAAATTGGCGGTATTGCCGCCACTTCGAGTAATGCCAGCTTCGCTTCCGCGATGCGCGCCAACAAGCAGGTTAAATCGGTTGATGTCGCGACCGCGACCCAACTGATCGAACCGGCCGACTTCACGACTGAAAGCGCTGAGAACAACGGCGGTAATCCATCGCCGACCGGATTCGACTGCGCCACCTGCATGCCCGACTCACTCGGTTACGAACAGTGGGACAAGAAAAAACTGAACGCGACCTCGACTGGTTCCTACGCAATTCAGCCCGGGCGCAAAGATGTGCGCGTGTTTGTGATCGACACCGGAGTCGACACGACGCATATCGACATCGCCGCGAATCTCGACACGACGAGCAGTGTTTCGTTCGTGCCGAGCGAGCCCACCATCCAAGACCTCAACGGTCATGGCACGTGGTGCGCGAGCGCGGTGGCGGCGCCGATCAATGGCGTGGGCGTTTCCGGTGTTGCACCGGGCGTCACGATCGTCGCGGGCAAAGTCCTCAGCGGTGCCGGCAGCGGTCTGTTTATCTGGACAGACCAGGCGCTGGTGTATGCCGGCGTGAAGCACTTCGACGTCGTTTCGGCCAGTCTCGGCGGCTACATCCCGAAGCAGGGTGACAATTCGCAAAGCGCAAACGGCCCTGGCGACCACACCGACTTCATCCTCTTGCAACGCGCGACGCAGTTCGCGCGCGCGAACGGCGTCCTTCCAGTCGCCGCGCTGGGCAATGAAGGTTGGGATCTGAGCGATGGCAGCTTCTTCCGCAGCTACATTGAAGCGCCCGGTGAAGTTGCCGGCTGGGTCGGCGTGTCCGCGACTGGCTACATCGACCAGAAGGCCCATTACAGCAATTACGGCATGGGCAATACCGACATTTCTGCGCCAGGCGGCTCGACGCGTGATTACACGGGCGTACCCGGCAGCTCTGCCGCGCATTGCCCGCACGGTTCTCTCTGCCGTCTCATCGGTGCCTGGTCCTCGACCGGCAGTTCGTCGCCGGCAGATCCAGTGCAGGTTTGCACCGGTCCAGGCAGCACCCCTCCATGCTACCTTTACGGGTACGTGCAGGGCACTTCCATGGCGACGCCCAATGCGGCTGGCGTAGCCGCCTTGATCATCAGCCAGCTCGGCGATTTCAGCACGAGCAACCAAAACAAGGCGCATATGTCGCCGACTCAGGTCGAATCTTACCTGCAGGTCGCGGCCAACAACCAACCGTGCCCCGAACCAAAAACCGTCACCGAGGGCGTAGGCTTCCTGTTCCCGACGGCAACCTGCCAGGGTGATACCGGCTTCAACAGCTTCTTCGGCAAAGGCATCGTCGATGCCTTGAAGGCAGTTACGTTGAAGAAATAACCGAAAAACAATTCGTTAAATCAGGAAGGGCCGCATTCGTGCGGCCCTTTCTTTTTCCATGGGGAGAGCGAACGTCGCGCTCTTTTTCACCGCGCCAGGAGCGAGATTCCCGACTTCGCCGCAAGATCGACAACTTCCTGCCGTTCGAGGAGCAATGTCTTACCGGCTTCGACGGCGATAGCATGCAACTTTGCCTGCGCAGCCGTGCGAATCGTCTCCAAGCCAATCACCGGGACATCGAAGCGCATGTCTTGATCTGGCTTGGCCACTTTCACCATCACTGCGCCGGTGCGCGCGAGCGTCCCGCCGCGCCGGATCGCGTCGTTCGTGCCTTCGAAGGCTTCGACCGCGAGAACGGTGCCGTTTTTCACGATCACCGTCTGCCCGATGTCGAGCCGGGCGATTTGCTTGGCGACTTTCCAGCCAAGATCGACATCCTCTTCTTCGCGCCGGGACAATTTGCGTCCGGCAATCAATCCACCAGGCGCGAGACAATCTTCGAGAAACGTCGTCGCCGGCAACAGATCCACCTTTGCCTTCGCCAATTCGCCGGCGACGGCGCTGAAGATCGATTCGGCGTTGCGTTGTCTGAGCCCGGCCAGCAGGAGCAACGCTTTCCAATCGGGGCGCAACTCGAAAAGGTTCTTGGGCGCGATCTGACCAGCCATGATGGCGTGAGCCACGTTTTCCAGGCGAAAAAAGTTCAGCAGTTTGCTCAATTGCCCCACGCGCAACCATTCGACGCGATCGACATATTGCCCGATCGCCGGGTCGGTCTCGTTCGTGAAGGCCGCGGCGGCAATGCGCTTGACCCCGGCCCTGCGCGCGGCCTGCGCCAGTTGCTTCGGATAAACACCGTTGCCCGCGATGATCCCGAGAACGTCCGGCGTCTGCAATTTGTCGATCTTACCCGTGATGCCGGCGGCGCTTGACGTGGAGCTGAGCGAGCGCCTTTTGCAGCGACGCCTGAATGGCGGCCACCTCTTCGGCGCCATGGTCTTCTTTCATCGCCGCTTTGGCGCGCTCGACCGCCGCTTCGGCCGCGGCGATGTCGATCTTCTCGGCCTCCAACGCCATGTCGGTGAGCACCGAGACGCTGTCGGCTTTGATTTCGACAAATCCTTCGCCGACGGCCATGGCCGTTTCACGTCCATCTTTGAGCACTCGCAGTTCGCCGGGCTTCAACGTCGTGAGCAAAGGCACGTGTTTGGGATAAACCCCGAGCTCGCCCTCCGCTCCGGGCAGCGTGACCATGCTCACATCTTCGGAGTAAATCTTCTGCTCCGGCGTAACGATCTCGAGTCTTAATGTCGCCACAGACTAGCTTTCTTTGATCATGTCGATGTTGCCCTTCATATAAAAATTCTGCTCGGGAACTTCGTCATGCTTGCCGTCGAGGATTTCTTTGAAGCCGCGCACCGTCTCTTCAATCGAAACGTATTGACCTTTGTGACCGGTGAAAACTTCGGCCACGTGAAAAGGCTGACTGAGGAAACGCTGGATTTTGCGCGCGCGATACACGGTCAGCTTGTCTTCCGGGCTCAGTTCGTCCATGCCGAGAATGGCGATGATGTCCTGCAGGTCCTTATAACGCTGCAGCACGCGCTGGACGCCGCGCGCGACTTCATAATGCTCTTCACCGACGACTTCGGGCGCGAGCGACTTTGAAGTCGAAGCGAGCGGATCGACCGCGGGATAAATTCCCAACTCCGCGATCGAGCGCTCGAGCACGATGGTGGAGTCCAAATGGGCGAAGGTATTGGCCGGCGCCGGGTCGGTCAGATCATCTGCCGGGACGTAGACCGCCTGAAACGACGTGATCGAACCCTTGGTGGTCGATGTAATGCGTTCCTGCAAATCGCCCATCTCCGCGGCGAGCGTCGGTTGATAACCGACCGCGCTCGGGGTGCGGCCGAGCAACGCCGAGACTTCCGATCCGGCTTGGGAGAAGCGAAAGATGTTGTCGATAAAAAGAAGCACGTCCTGGTTGCGCTCGTCCCGAAAATATTCGGTCATGGCGAGCGCGGCCAGGCCCACCCGCAAGCGCGCGCCCGGCGGTTCGTTCATTTGCCCGAACACCATGCCGACTTTCGATTTGGACAAGTCTTCCTTGTCGATCACGCCTGCTTCGATCATTTCCTTGTAAAGATCGTTGCCTTCGCGGCTGCGCTCGCCCACACCCGCGAACATGGAAACGCCACCGTGCTTCATGGCGATGTTATTGATCAGCTCCTGGATGATGACGGTCTTGCCCACGCCGGCGCCGCCGAACGCGCCGACTTTGCCGCCCTTGGAAAACGGGCAGACCAGGTCGATGACTTTGATTCCGGTCTCGAGAATCGACGCTTTCACGTCCTGTTCGGTGAGATCGGGCGCGGGGCGATGGATGGGGTAGCGCTTGGTGAATTTGACGGCGCCGCGGTTGTCGATTGGATCGCCCGTGACGTTAAACAGACGCCCGAGAACGCCTTCGCCCACCGGCACACTGATGGGAGCGCCGGTATCGCTCACGCTCATACCGCGCTTGAGACCTTCGGTCGAAGACATGGCGATGGAGCGGACCCAATTTTCGCCAAGGTGCTGCTGCACTTCGAGGGTGAGCTTGGTTGGATTACCGCTCACTTCGTATTCGATTTCGAGCGCGTTGTAGATTTTGGGGAGCTCTTTCTCTTCCGGGAACTCCACGTCCACGACGGGACCGATGACCTGAACGATGTTTCCTTTTTTCATAAATTGGTAGATGTCGATCTTACGAGCCGAGCGCCATTTGGGCGGTCGCGATCTCGAGCAACTCGGTGGTGATCCCGGCCTGGCGCATCTTGTTGTACTCGAGGGTGAGGTCTTTGATGAATTGATTGGCGTTATCGGTCGCGTTCTTCATCGCCACCATCCGCGCGCTGTGCTCCGACGCGCGCGCGTCGAGGATCATCTGAAAAACCTGAAACTGGACGTAGTAAGGCAGCATCACGTCGAGCACGGCTTCGGCGTTCGGCTCGAAAATGTAACCGATCATCGGATCGACATTGGCGCTCTCGCCCGCTTCGTCGGTTTTCTTGGGCAGATCAAAACTGCTGATCGGTAGCAAAGTGTGCAGGGTCGAACGCTGATTGATGGTATTGATGAAATGGGTGTAGAGCACCGAGACCTTGTCGACTTCGCCGCTGAGAAATTTTTCCATGACAAACTTCGACATCGCCTTCGTCTCAACAAAACTCGGCGCGTCCTTGAGCTCGAAATCCGCGAGCAACTCCCGTTTGGTGCGGGCAATGAACTGCCGCGCCTTCTTGCCCGTGACGACGAATGCCGTCATGGCCACGCCGAAAGTCGCAACCTCGCGGAACAAATTCGTGTTGAGCGCGCCGGCCAGGCCTTTGTCGGTGCTGATGATCAGGACAAGCTCCTTTTTCAGTTCACGAATGCGAAGGAGCGGATGCAAACGCGGATCGGTGCGCTGTTGCAATGAAACGAGCACCTTGTTCATGAGCGCGGCGTAAGGCCGCCCGGCGAGCGCATGCTGTTGGGCGCGGCGCATCTTGGACGCGGCGACCATTTGCATCGCCTTGGTGATCTGCGCCGTGTTGCGAATCGCTTTGATCCGGCGTCGTATGTCCTGCGTGTTCGCCATTGTTATCTGCGCGTGGTCCGGTAACGCGCCGCGCGTTCGCGCGCATGAAACCCGATCTCACGCCTCGGTTTCGGTTCCGGCTCGAGCAACGGCCTCAACGTCGCGAAAAGATCGACAATCGACCGGCGGCCCCCGTCCCCTTTTGAGGTCGCAAATTGCGACCTCAATGGCGCTGAACTTGAGGTCACAAATTGTGACCTCAAGTTCATAAGTTTTTGAGCAGTAAGCTGGAAGGCAAAATCCTCGGGAAAACGCGACCGGTTTCTTTTCAACTGCTGATTTAACTGCTTTGTCGTAACCGTGTAGATCGCTGCTAAGTCCGAGTCCAGCATCACCCGCTGGCCACGGATCAAGTAAATCGCGCTTTCGACTGAGTACTTGTCGATCTTACGTGAAGCCATGACGGGATCGAGGCCGATGAGGGAAATCATTGCCAGACGGCTTTGAACTCATCGAGCGCGGCGCGCAGTTGCACTTCCACGCCTTCGTCGAGCTGTTTTTTATCGCGAATTCCGTGCAGCAAGCTTTCCTTTCGCGTCTGCAGCCAGTCCTGGAGCTTGAACTGGAACTCTTTGACGCGATCGACCGGCACCGCATCGAGATAGCCATTCTGCATCGCCCACATGATGGCGACCTGTTCTTCGACCGGGATGGGGTTGTATTGCTTTTGCTTGAACAACTCGACGATTCGCTGGCCACGATCCAGCCGCGCCTTGGTCGCAGCATCGAGATCGGAGCCGAATTGCGCGAAGGCGGCCAGCTCGCGGAACTGCGCGAGGTCGAGCTTCACTTTGCCCGCGACCTGCTTGATCGCCTTGGTCTGCGCGGCGGAACCGACCCGGCTGACCGACAAGCCAACGGAGATCGCCGGGCGCACGCCTTGATAAAACAGATCGGTCTCAAGATAAATCTGCCCGTCGGTGATCGAGATCACGTTCGTCGGAATATAAGCCGAGACGTCGCCGGCCTGGGTTTCGATAATCGGCAGCGCAGTGAGTGAACCGCCGCCGAACTCGTCGCTCATGCGCGCGCTGCGTTCGAGCAAACGCGAATGCAGATAAAACACGTCGCCCGGATACGCTTCGCGACCGGAAGGACGTTTCAAAACGAGCGAGACCTGCCGGTAGGCGACGGCGTGTTTGGACAAATCGTCATAAATGATGAGCGCATCCATGCCGTTATCCATGAACCATTCGCCCATGGCCGCACCGGCGAACGGCGCCAGATATTGATTGGTCGCCGTATCGGAAGCGGGCGCGGAAATGATCGTGGTGTAAGGCATGGCGCCTTCGCGCTGTAGAACGTCGAGCACCCGCGCGACATTGGAGTTTTTCTGGCCGACGGCGACGTAAATACAGAAGAGCGGCCGATAATTCACGTCATTCGCGTCCTCGGCCGCCTTGTTCAAACGGGCCTGGCTGATGATGGTGTCGACGGCAATGGTGGTTTTGCCCGTCGCGCGATCGCCAATGATCAACTCGCGCTGGCCGCGGCCGATCGGGATCATCGCGTCGATCGCCATGATGCCGCTTTGCACCGGTTGGTTCACGCTGCGGCGCTTGATCACGCCCGGAGCTATTTTTTCGAGAGGGTAAAAGGTCTCCGACTTAATCGCGCCCTTGCCGTCGAGCGGTTGGCCGATCGTGTTGACCACGCGACCGAGCAGGCCTTTGCCCACGGGCACCTGCAACAACCGGCCGGTCGTCTTGGCCTGGTCGCCTTCGGAGACCTTGGTGGTTTCGCCAAGCAAAATGGCGCCCACTTCGGTTTCCTCCAGGTTGAGGGCGATGCCGTAAACGCCGTTGGGAAACTCGATCATCTCGTTGAGCATCACATCGCTCAGGCCTTCGATGCGCGCGACGCCGTCTCCAGTTTCGCGGACGACGCCCACGTTGCTCTTGGTAGTGGTGGTCTTCAGTCCGGCTATTTTCGTTTCAATCTCTTCAAGAATGCTGCTCATGGTTTCGGTTGGTTAAAGTTGTTGTTGGAGCAAATTCAATCGATTGCGGACGGTCCCGTCCCAAACGTCGCTTCCGACACGCACGCGCATTCCGCCGAGCAGGCTGGGATCGACGACGAAGCGGGTGGTCAGATCGTTGCCGAATTTTTGCTTCAGGCGCGAGACCACTTTGGACGACGTGGCGGAATTGAGCTCGGTCGCGCTTTCGATGACGGCGTGGCGTTTGTCCAGCTCGAGGCGGAGCAAACGCTTATAATGTTGGAGGATGTCGATGTAATGGCGCGGTTTGCGCGTGATGAGCGATTGGACGAGCGCGCCGATTTTGCCGCGATCGAGCTGGCCGTCGGTAAAACTGGCGCGCAACATCTCGCGCGAGAGCCGGCGAATTTCCTTGTTCAGTTTCATCAAGCGAGTTGACGCGAGGCTTCCTCCTGGAGGCGCTTCTGGTCCTCGGCGTCCAGTACTTTGCCGGTGACTTTGGCGGTGGTGTCGACGACCAGCCGCCCCAGCTCGCGCTTCAACGCTTCCATCGCGCGGTCGTGCTCAATCACGCTGGCTTCGCGCGCTTTGGCGATGATTTGCTCCGCCGCGGTGATCGCTTCCTGCTGCTTGCGCTCGGCCACGTGGCCGGCACTGGTGCGCGCTTCGTCGATCATCTTCTGCGCTTCCGCGTTCGCTTTGGCCAGGATCTCGGCGTGACGTTGCTCCGCCTCCGCCAATTGTTTTTTGATTTTCTCGGCGTTGAGCTGGCCTTCCTCGATTGTTCGCCGTCGCTCCTCCAGCACGGCCAGGATCGGTTTGTAGGCAAAACGACGCAACAACAGCGCGACGATTGTAAAACTGATCACCTGCGACAAAAACAGCCACGGGTTCCAGCCAAAGGTCTCGGCGGTGTCGCGTAGCATGTCGCTGAAACCTCCGGCGGCCGCGACTAGACTTGGTGCCATAAATTAAGCTTTCGCAACGATGGCTATTCTGCTCCGCAAATTTCAGCGCGGGAGCAAAAACAGCGCATAGAAGACGATCGCCTCGGTAAAGGCGATCGCGAGAATTCCGTGCACGAGGATCTGCGTAAATGCCCCGGGGTTACGGCCGACCGCGCTGGCCATGCCGAGGCCGGTTAGTCCGACGCCAATGCCGACGCCCATCGCGGCCAGGCCGACGTGAATACTTCCGCTCAATTCTGCGAGTAGTGGTAACATCATAGGTTTTCTTTTTTGTTTCGGCGCGTCTCCTTTTGAGATCGCGCAAAGTTCTAGGTGTGTGCGTGCTCCGGCCCTGTGTCGTGCTGCGCGATCAACATCGTAAACACCGCGGTCAGCAACATGAACACCATCGCCTGGACGATGCCCACCAGGATCTCCATGAAATAAAACGGAATGGGCAGAAACGGCGCCAGCCATGGGCTCATCGTCGACATCGCTTCGAGAATGCTTTCGCCCGCATAAATGTTCCCGAAAAGTCGAAAGCTCAGCGAAACGGGCCGGAAAAGAATCGAAACCACTTCCAGCCAGCCGACCATGAAAAAGATCACCGCCATCAGCACTTTGAGCAGGCCGGTGGTTTCGCCCTTTGGCGCAAAGAGATGGCGCAGGAACCCTCCGACCCCCTGGGCCTGAATCGCCCAGATGAGCCAGAGGACGAAAAAGATCGCCGCCATCGCCGTCGTCATATTCAGATCGGCATTGCCGCCGCGCAGCAACGGTCGGTCGACGTGAAAGGCGTTCGTAGTCGGATCGTAATGCCCCCAGCCGACCGTCCCGACGCCGGGAAAAAGCCCGAACCAGTTGACGAACAAAATGAAAATGAAAATCGACGCGAAAAACCAAAACGTTTTTCCCACCAACTCGCGGCCAATGATGCTCTCAAGGAAATTGTGCAAACTTTCTACCAGCCATTCCCAAAAGTTCTGCACACCGGTGGGAACCGCTTTGATTCGTCGAGTCGCGATTTGCGCGAAGCCAATCATCCCGGCCGCGACGATCCAGGTGACGAGCATCGAATTAGTGATGGAAAACTTGCCGATGTGAACCAACTCGGCCGGCCGCAGCGGCACCGCTTCTTTTCTCTCAGCCTCCGCGGGTTCAGCGGCGAGTGCCGGTGTGGTCAACGCGCACAGGCATATCGCCCCCAAGATCGATAATGACAAAGGAGAGAAAAACTGGTTTCGCATTCGGTTGTCGAGAAGCCTGCGCGCTCAGCGTTTTTCATTGCGCGCCGCCCGCAAGGGCGCAACGCTCAAGACTGGCCGCGGCGACCGTCGCGCATATCAAAGCGCGTTTTGCCCGGATGACAAGGGGCAAAATTTGCGGCGGCGCTAATTGGCCGGGACGGCTTCGGCCAGCTGCGGCACCGCCGCGGAGATGGCTTCGGGAGCTTCCGCCACGCTGCGCAACGCCACCGCTTCGCCGTAAAAGGATTCCAGCAGACGCGTTTGCAGTTGCTGATCGAAATGTTGCACAACCACTTCACGTGCCCGCCAGCCCATCTCCGTCAACATTCGCGGGGCATTGGTGATTTGTTGCATGGTGTGCGCGAGCGCGGTGTGATCTTCCTCCGGAACGAGCCAGCCGGTGCGACCGTGTTCGATGGCCTCGGGAATTCCACCGTGCTGCGTCGCCGCCACCACCATCCCGGTGGCCATCGCTTCCAGCACGGAGTTTGGAATGCCTTCCTGGTTCTCGTCCGGCGGTGTCTCGCTCGGATGCACAAAAATGTGAGAGCGCGCGTAGAGCTCGACCAGCTTCGACGGCGAGAGAAAACCGACAAAGTGCACGTCGCGAGAAATTCCCAGGCCGGCCGCGAGCATCTCCAGCTCGGGCTGGAGCGGTCCTTTGCCGGCGATGAAAAACTCAGCGTGCGGATGGTCTTTTTTGAAAATGGCGAACGCGCGCAGACTAGTCGCCACGCCTTTTTTCGGGATCAGGCGACAGGCTTGCATCACGCGCCAGCGGCCGTCGCGCGGCGGTTGCCGCGTTGCCATGGGAAATTCATCCAGCGGAATACCGGTGCGGTTGATGCGCAATTTCTCCCGTGGACACCCGAATTCGAATAAGCGATTGGCGAGCGATTGCGACCGCGCCAGCACGAGCGGCACACGCGAAAACAGGCGCCGCAGTTTTCCGCGATAATCCGGGATCTCCTCCTTGATGGCGACATCGGCCCCGTGAAAGGAGACCACGCACGGTTTGTTCCATTGCTCGATGAAGGGAAGCAGGTGCACCCCGGTGTGCCCGAAATAAATGTGCATGAGATCGGCGCCGCGCCGCTCCAGCAAAGAGGCCAGCACCTGGTACTCCCCGCGATAAACAATCGGCGGCTGGCGTTTGACGAATTTGAGATAGCCGTGGCGCAACAGGTTCATCCGCGATTGCGGAATGATTTCCACGTCGCGAAACGGGAACCGCTCGGCATTTTGCACCTCCTTCGTGATAACGAAGGTGCGCACCCCGCGCAGCGCCTTGACCTGCCGATAAATGTGCAGCATTTCCGGCTTCAGAAACGAGCTGCAATAGCTGGCAACGACGTGCTGGGCCATGAGCGCGCTCACTATGCGCGAGGCTGTCCCGCGTGTCTAGTTGTTAATTCCCGTGAATAACTCTTCATCACTCATAATTACGTCGCAAAACGCGAGATCCGACATTCCGCGGCGCAAAATTTCCCGCCGCATGATTTTACGCTGAATTGGGAGTCTCGGCAGGCGCCGCTGAAACCGTGGCCGGGTGAGAACTCGCCAAGCGCTCTCTCAACCTCTCGCGCAGCGTCTCGATGCCCTCCCCCTCTTTGGCCGAGACCGCGACGATGTCGATCTTGGCAAATTGCCGGCGCAACGTCGCCAGGTTTTCCTGTGCATTGGGCAGATCCATTTTATTTGCCAGCACAAACCACGACCGCTGCGAGAGCATCGGATCGTAAAGATCGATTTCACGGCGCAAATGCCGCAAGTCCTCGACCGGTTTGCGCCCTTCGCTCCCCGCGATATCGACGACAAAAATCAAAACCCGGCAGCGCGTGATGTGCCGCAAAAACTCGTGCCCCAGGCCCACGCCGCGATGCGCGCCCTCGATCAGCCCGGGAATGTCCGCGACCGTCGCGCGCTCATAACCGCTGAACTCGATGACCCCGATCACCGGGTGCAAAGTCGTGAACGGATAAGACGCGACTTTGGGCCGCGCCGCTGAGATCTTTCGCAGCAGGGTCGACTTGCCCGCATTCGGATAACCGACCAATCCCGCGTCCGCGATCGTCCGCAGCTCGAAGAGAAAATGTCCCTGCTCGCCCTCGTCGCCCTCGGTGTATTCCCGCGGCGCCCGGTTGCGCGAGCTTTTGAAGTGCACATTGCCTTTTCCGCCCGCGCCGCCGCGACATAGTACAAACTCCTTCCCGTCGCGCGTAAGATCGACAATGGGCTCCTCCGTTGTCATTCCGAGCGAAGTCGAGGAATCCCGCGGCGCTACCGTTGACTCAGTTTCACGTGATCTTTCGACTTCGCTCAGGATAACAGGCGTTGCTGATTGCGCCCGCCAAACAATCGTCCCCACCGGCACCTTCACTACCTTGTCCGCCCCGGCCCGTCCCGCCATCTTCTTCCCCATGCCGTGACCGCCGTTCTTCGCCTTGATGATTGGCTCGTAAAATAGCGCGGTCAGATTGTCGACGTGCCGGTCAGCGCGCAGAATCACGTCGCCTCCGCGTCCTCCGTCGCCCCCGTCCGGCCCGCCTTTCGGCACAAATTTCTCGCGTCGAAAACTGACCGCCCCGCGACCGCCCGTTCCGGCTTGGGCAAAAACTCTGATCCGATCGACGAACACGACGTTCATTGTAGCGGCGGTCTGCGACCGTCGCTCGAATTAATACGACGCTCACCGACCGCCGCTACAGCAGCGATTTGTAAAGCGCGATTGTCTCGCGCGCGATCGCGCTCCAACTGAAATGTTCTTCGGCGCGTTTGCGGCCCGCTGTTCCGAATTTTTCGCGCAATTGTCGATCTTGCATGAGCTGGTTGATGCGCGCAGCGAGGTCCTGTGAAAATTTCTCCGGGTCGAGCGGCTCGAACGGGCTCTCTTTCATTTGTTCCAGCGGCACGAGAAATCCGGTATCGCCGTCGGCCACCACTTCCTTGATTCCGCCCACCGCGCTGGCCACGACGGCGGTGCCGCAGGCCATGGCTTCGAGATTAATGATGCCGAATGGCTCGTAAATCGACGGGCAACAAAAGACCGCCGCGTGCGCGTAGAGCTCGATGACGGCGGGCCGGTCGAGCATCTCTTCGATCCAGATGATCCCGGGCCGTTTCGCCTTCGCCTGCTCGACTGCTTCCTTCATTTCGGTCGCGATCTCAGGCGTATCGGGCGCGCCGGCGCAAAGCACGATTTGAAAATCGCGGTCCATGAATCGAATCGCGCGCACGAGATGAATGATCCCTTTTTGCCGCGTGATCCGGCCGACAAAAAGCAGAAACGGTTTGTCCGGCTCGATCCCCCAACGTCGCAGGGCGCCGGTCGAGTCGACGGAGCGGTATTCTTCGAGATCGATCCCGTTGTGAATGACGTGCACCCCCGCTGGATCGACATCGAACAGGCGCAGAATATCGCCCTTGGTTTCGCTCGAAACCGCGATGATCGCGTCGGCCATTCCAAGGGCGGTCCGCTCAATCCAAAGCGAGAAATCGTAACCACCGGCCAGCTGTTCGCGTTTCCACGGCCGGAGCGGTTCGAGCGAGTGCGTGGTGATGACGAGCGGGACGCCGTAATTCAGTTTCGCAAGGATGCCACCGAAATGGCTGTACCACGTGTGGCAGTGGACCAGGTCGGAATCGATATTGGCCGTGTTGAAATCGGTGCATCGTCGCACCGCGCCGAAGACCGATTGCAGCGGCTTCGGACAGGTGAAACCGCTCGTGTCCAGATCGAAGCCGGTCACTTTGAGCCTGGCTTCGTCGATGTGCTGATCGCCGAAGCAACGCACATCCACATCGATCGTTTTTGCCAGTTCCCGCGACAAATAACCGACGTGCACGCCCGCGCCGCCATAAATGTGCGGCGGATATTCGTTCGTGAGGAAGCAGACTTTCACGGCGCTCTATTTAGCGCGCCGGGCCGGAATCGCACGTTTTACTTTCCCGCCCGCACCAACAGCACCGGCACCTGCGCTTTGTGCCGGACGCGATGAATGGTGCTGCCGAACAATAAATCGCCCAGGAGCCGATGGCCATGCGCCGTCATCGCGATCAAATCACATTGTCGATCTTCCGCCGCCTTGAGAATGCCGCCGGCCGGATCCCCCAGCGCGAGCAATGTATCGACCCTTAAACCGCCCGCGCGCAAAGCCTCGGCCGAACTTTCCAGATAGGCCCGGTCCTCTTTCATTTCCTGCGACTCGGCGAGGTTGAGCTGGTCATAATTTCGGGCGGCGAATCCGTCCGCCACGTGCACGAGCAGCAAATCTGAGCTGTGTAATTTCGCCAGCTCGGCCACATGCGGGAGCAAGGTTTCGTCGGCCCGACTGTTTTCCAACGCGACCAGGATCTTCTTATACATCGGCTAAGAATGACGAAGCACGAATGACGGAGGACGAATCAAGCCCCAAGTACGAATGACCAAAGCCACAGATGCACGCTTTACTCTTTTTTCGGGCTTCGTCATTTGATCATTCCTTCGGCATTCGTCATTGGTCATTCGTCATTTGCCCGTCAACCAGGCGGTAATTCCTGCCCAATCGGCCAGGTACTTGACGTTGAGAACGACAATCACGCTCGCGGTGATCCAGGCGAGAGCCTGCAGCCACCAGGGCGAGGCGAACTCACCCATTTTCCGCCGGTCGCTCGTAAACAGGACGAGCGGGATCACCGCGAAGGAGAGTTGAAGACTGAGAATCACCTGACTGAGCAACAGCAGTTTGGCCGTACCGCTCGTGCCGAAAAATGCTGCTGCGATAACCGCCGGCACGATTGCGATCAAGCGCGTGATCAACCGTCGCAGCCACGGCCGCAGTCGAATATTGAGAAAACCTTCCATCACAATCTGGCCGGCCAGGGTTCCGGTCAGCGTGGAGTTTTGACCGGAGGCAAGCAGCGCAATGGCGAACAGTGCGCTCGCGATCGGCACGCCCAGCATGGGCGAAAGCAGTTTGTAAGCTTCCTGAATCTCCGCTACCTCCTGCTGGCCGCGCGTGTGAAAGGTCGCGGCCGAAACCACGAGGATGGCCGCATTGATAAAGAGCGCGAACATGAGCGCGACCGTCGAATCAATCGTCGCAAACTTGATCGCCTCGGCTCGGCCGGCTGGCGTTTGCTCGTACTTGCGGGTCTGTACAATCGATGAGTGCAGGTAAAGATTGTGCGGCATCACCGTCGCCCCGAGAATGCCGATCGCGATGTAGAGCATGTCGCGATTGGTCACGATTTCCGCGCTGGGGACAAACCCGGCAAAGACGGCCGCGAATTCCGGACGCGAGAAAATGATCTCGAAAAGAAAACAGCCGCCGATGGTCAGGATGAGCATGACGACCACGGCTTCGATGTAACGAAAGCCCTTGTTCTGCAAAAACAGGATGGCCAGCACATCGAGCGCGGTAATGCAGACGCCGATTACCAGTGGGATTTTGAAGAGCAAATTCAAAGCGATGGCTGAGCCGATTACTTCGGCGAGGTCGCACGCGCAGATCGCCAGTTCGCAGAGCAGCCATAGCCCAATAGAGATCGGCGCCGAGTAATGATCATGACACGCCTGCGCCAGGTCGCGTTGCGTCGCGATCCCGAGCCGCGCGCAAAGCGCTTGCAGGAGGATGGCCATCAAATTGGAAAGTAAGATGACGCTGAGCAGCGAGTAGCCGAACGCCGATCCACCGGCCAAATCCGTCGCCCAGTTGCCAGGGTCCATGTAGCCGACGGCGACGAGATAGCCCGGGCCGGAGAAGGCGAGCAGTTTGCGCCAGAAACTTGCGCCCGGTGAAACGAGCACGGTGCGGTGCGATTCCGGAAGACTCGGCGTAATGCGCTCGAGGCGCCAACCGCTGTTACTACTGGAAAGCCGATCGTGCATCGCGCCGGTGGAAGTTACGGTTGAGTTTTGATGCAGTGCAAACGCACGGCCGCTGCCGCAATGCTAGAGGGCCGCGTCAGGTTTTGTCGCAGGTTCGGCCGGTTGCGGCTCACCTATTTTGTGAAAATGCAACTGCTTGACCCGGCGCGAATCAGTCTGCGACACGGTGACGAGGTAATTGTCGATCTTGAGTTGTTCGCCCTGCTTGGGGAGATGGCCCAGCAAATGGGTGATGTAGCCGCCAATGGTGCTGACATCCGCGCTCTCCAAATCGAGCGTCGCCAGCTCGTTCAGCTCGTAAAGCCCAAGCCCGCCATCGACCGTAAATTCGTTCGCGTTGATTTTGCGAAACTCCTCCTTCTCGACATCGAACTCGTCCTGAATATCGCCCACTAATTCCTCGAGCACGTTCTCCAGGGTGACCATTCCCACCGTGCCGCCGAATTCGTCGACCACGATGGCCAGGTGCGCATGCTTGCTCAGAAAGAGATTAAGCAACTTTTCCAGCGGCATCATCTCAGGTACCGGAATCAATTCGCGCTTGATCCGCATCAGGTCGGGATTGGATTCGCGCAACATGGGCAGCAGTTCCTTGATATGGACCACTCCGAGCGCGTTATCGAGGTTCTCCCGGCACAGCGGGAAACGGGTGTGGCGCGATTGCACCGCCTTCTGCACGTTGGTTTCAAAATCGTCCTCCAGATCGAGGTAAACGACTTCACCGCGCGGCGTCATGATATCGCGCACCACCCGACGACGCAGGTCGAGCACGTTGGTGAGCAAATCGCGGCTCAACGGCGAGACTTCCTCCGATTTTTCGCTCTGCTCGAGAATCAAGCGCAATTCCTCTTCGCTATGGGCCAGCTCCGTCGCCGCCACCGGTTTCATGCGGAGTAATCTTTGCAAAATAAACGTCGAGGACTTGTGCAGGAGCCAGATCGCCGGCTTGAACAAAAAGTAAAACACGCCCAGCGGCCGCACCAATCGCAGCGACACCGCCAGTGGGCTGCCGATCGCGGTATACTTGGGAGCCAGCTCGCCGAAGACAATGTGCATGAAGGTGATCCCGACGAAGGCCAATGCGACCGACACCGAAGTGACGAACGCCCGGGAATAAACGTGCATGGGCGCGAAGAACGGCTGGAGCATCTCGACCAGAAACTGTTCGCCCAGCCATCCCAGCGCCAGGCTGGCCAGAGTGATGCCGAGCTGTGTCGCAGAGAGATAAGCGTCGAGATGGCCGCGAATGTATTTGGCGAAACGTGCCCCCGCGTGGCCTTCTTCGGCCAGCGCGTCGAGCTGGCTCGCACGCACTTTCACAATCGCGAACTCGGAGGCGACGAAGAACCCATTCAATACCACCAGCGCCACGATCACCGCCAGTTTACCAACGATGACGGCGGGCGGGTCCCATTCGGTCAGGAGCGGCTCGGCCGAACCGAGCGGCAGACAGTGGAAGATCGACATGTTCATCTGTAGAGGCAGGCGTGCCGGCTGCGCCGCCGATACGGCTGCCACCACAGCTGCTACCAGCTCGACTTCGTCACGCCGGGGATCATGCCTTGGGAAGCCAGCTCTCGAAAGGTCAGACGCGACATCTTGAAACGGCGAATGAAGGCCCGCCGCCGGCCGGTCACCTCACAACGGTTCACCACCCGCGTCGGGCTCGCGTCCCGCGGCAGCTGCGAGAGTCCCGCGTAATCTTTCTTCGCCTTGAGCTCCGCCCGCAGCGCGGCGTACTTTTTTGCCGTCGCGCGCTTGCGCTCGTTGCGATTGATCCAGGCTTTCTTGGCCATAATTGAAGCGCTCAAGGTAATGGTGTCCGGCAACTTTTCAACTCGGCCGCGGAGGCCGGCGTTGACATCAATGCGCAACCATCAAACATCCCCTTTGCACGAATGATTCCGCTCGCCGGCAACAAACTCCCTTCCTCCCGCGACGAGCTCACCCGCGCGATCGAGGGCCCGCTCCGCCGCCTCGTCAATAAAACCGGCCCGATCGTCGAGGTCCGCTCCCGGGTCTTTCCCTACCTCGACGAAGTTTTGATTAATCTCGACGGCGCGCGTTTCGATGCGCCGCCGCCCGTGGCCACGCCCATGCTCGGAGAAAAAAAGCCAGCCTTCGAGGCCGCGGTCGTCAAGCTGAGCGCGCAAAATATTTCCGTATGCGGCGTTCCGGGAAATGTGCAAATCGAGGCGCGCGATGTCGTCCTGACGACGAACGACGGCAATGGACAAACCGTCTTGTTGCCGGACAAGGTGCGGGAGGGACACGTCACGATTTCGACCGCCCAATTGGACCTGGAGCAGGCATTGGCCCGCTTTATCGACGAGCAGGCGCAGCCGCATGGGATATCCATCGAGCAAGTGCGGCTGGCCATTCGTGAGCGTGGACCGCGCTCGCTCGCCGCCGAAGTGCGGGTGCAGGCGCGCAAACTTTTCCTGCGTGCCAAGATCGACATCTACGGCCGGCTCGATATCGATGACGTTTTTGTCGCTCGACTCTCACAACTGCAATGCCGCAGCGCGGGGGTTGTGGGAACGCGGGCCTGCGCCATTCTCCAGCCTCATCTCGATCGGTTCGAGGGCAAGACTTTCCCGCTCAAGTCGCTTCCCCTCGGCAACACCCAATTGCACGACCTTCGGCTCGCCGTGACCGATACGGTCGATGTGACGATTGATTTTGCGACGGTCTAGCGCCCGCGCTTTCGGCGCGTCACTGCCGCGCCAGTCGCCGGAACAAATACGCCCCGATGCCGAGAAAGAGCACATTGGGCAGCCAGACGAGTAACTCGGGATGAAACCGCGGATTGGCGCGCAACGTGTCCGCCACAATCACGAAAAGGAAATACGACACGGCCACGATCAATCCCATGGCGAAACCGACCGAGGTCTCGCGCCGGTGCGCGGTGATGCCGAGCGGTACGCCGGTGATGGCGAAGGCCAGGCAGGAGAATGGAAACGAAAAACGCTTGTTGATCTCGGTGCGGCTGGCGCTGCGCTCGCTTTTCCGCTCGCTTTTCAACTGCTCGAGTAATTGCTGGATCGACAAGGCCGAGCGGCTTGGGCGTTTTTTCTGCTTCTCGTAAAGCTCTTCCAGGCTGATCGGCAGCGTTCCTTCGGTCATGTTGATGCCGTCGCGAATTTTGCGCAGATCGGCCGGGTTCTCGTCATCGCGCTGCTGGTAACGTGCACTGTAGAGATGCATCAGGATGCGCTTGTTCGCCAGATCGGCTTCGAGCAAACCGCTCTGCGCGTAAGTCACGCGCATCGGCATGGCGTTGCGGTCCAGCTCGAAGACGGTGATGTTCTCCAGCCGGTTGCCCTCTTTTTTGCCGACGTAAATCTTTCGTCCGGGAAATTCGTCGATTACCTGGTCGCTCCCGAAGAGCGCCATGGGGTTGCGCGTCGCCAGATCGAAGATGGTGCTGCGCAATTTCTCCTGTGCCTTTGGTGCGACCTGCACGTTGAGCCAGAGACAAGTCGCCGTGCAGAGCAGCGCGATGCCGGCGAGCGGCAGGCAGATGCGCGAAACACTCACGCCGTTGCAGCGCAAGGCTGTCAATTCATTGTCCGCCGAAAGCCTGCCGAAGACGAGCAGAATGGCCGTGAGCAATCCCCAGGGAATGGTGAAGATGAGAGAGAAGGGCAGAACGTAGGCGATGAAAGCGAGCAGGTATTCCACCGGCACATCGTGATTGACGAGCAGCGGCAAAAGTTTGCGGAAAATGTTACCGACCACGAGCACGAGGCTGAGCACGGCGATGGCGAAGAGCACGTTCACCATCAGCTCGCGACTGATGAATCGATCGATCAGTTTCATGTCCGGCCCGGCAAAATTAGCACAATCTGAAAGAGGCGCCGCGCCGCCCGCCGGCCCTACCAAACGCCGGATAATTTGCTAAGCTCCTCGGCGCAGTGGACAAGATCGACATCTACGACGTCGCCGTCATCGGTGGCGGACCCGCCGGAAGTGTCGCGGCCGCCCTCCTCGCCCGCGCCGGCCGGCGCGTCGTCGTCTTCGAGCGCGAGAAATTTCCGCGCTTTCATATTGGCGAATCGCTTCTCCCTTTCAGCATGAAGGCCTTCGCGCGCCTCGATTTGCACGAGAAACTCCTGCGCGCCGGTTTCATGAAAAAGTTCGGCGGCGAAATGTTCGGTTCCTGTTCGGAAAAAGGGAACAAGTTCTATTTCAAGGACGCATATCGCTCCCAGACCGATCACGCTTATCAGGTGACGCGCGCCGATTTCGACAAACTCCTGCTGGATCACGCCGCCGAAAGCGGCGCCGAAGTGCGCGAACAAGTCGTGGTCGAGCGCGCCGCCTTTGCCAACGAACATGTCGATCTTGCCGTTGGCGAAAATGGGTCGTCCAAAAATTTCCGCGCCCGTTACGTGATCGACGCCAGCGGACGCAATTCCGTCATCGGCAACCAGCTCGGAATCAAAAAGAACTACGATCACCTTCAGAAGTTGTCGATCTTCGCCCATTACGACGGCGTCTGGCGGCCGGATGGGATCGACGCCACGCTTACCCTCCTCATCCGCGGGATCGATCGCTGGTTTTGGGTCATTCCGCTGACCGCGCAACGCACCAGCATCGGCGTCGTCCTCGACAAGGAGACTTTTCGCGCCTCTAAAATGAGCGCGGAAGATTTTCTCGCGCAATCGCTCGCCGAGCAGCCCATCATTGCAAAGCGCATGACCGACGCGCGCCGCGCCTCGGAAGTCCACGTCGCGGCCGACTTTTCCTATCGCAGCACACGCCTCCATGGCCAACGCTGGCTGCTCGCCGGCGACGCCGCCGGTTTCATCGACCCGATCTTCAGCAGCGGCGTTTTTCTCGCCGTGTTCAGCGGCGAACAATGCGCCGACGTTTTAAACGAGGTTCTCGATCGGCCGCGTCGCGCCCGGCGTCTTTTCCGCCGTTACGAGCGCGCGGTGAATCGGGCGATGGACATTTACCTGCGCTTCGTCAATGCGTGGTACACCAAGGAATTCATCGAGATCTTTCTCTCGCCGCGCGACGTCCTCGGCCTGCCTCCGGCCGTCAACGCCGTCCTCGGCGGGAACATTGGAAATAGTTTCGCGATTCGCTGGCGGATGTGGATTTTTTACTTCCTCGTCTGGGTGCAAAAACGCTATCCGATCGTCCCTCGCCTTACCCTCGTGCCGCCGAAACAACCGCGCTCGTCCAGCGCACTGAGATCCGAAATTGCTACGGCGTGAACGCATCCCCCGCTCTGTCATTCCGAGCCGCATAGACGGCGAGGAACCTCACAAATGCGCTCAAAGTTATACAACCGATCAGAGGCGCAGAATTCAACATGCGTGCGCGCACCTGATGCTTGTCTGGGCCGCAACTTCTCAAAACGTCATCGTGTTTTTGCGAGGTCCCTCGCCCTACTCGGGATGACGGCTTGCTTGGTCGCGTGCGCAACAACTTCACATCATCAATTTGCCGAGCCAACGGCCGACTGGCACACGCGCAGCGGTCAACTTCTTTACGCGGCGCCGAACAAAACATTGATCGCCGATGCCGTGGTGCGTTACTCGGACAGGGGCGACTTTGAATTGCTGCTCTCCAAAGGGCCCGGAGTCGCGCTCCTGAACCTGCGTCAGGACGCAAACTTTGCCGCGGTCAACGGACCAATGACGGGCCGGGGCTGGTCCGGACCGGTCGATCGGTCTCCCCAGCAACTTCGCGGCTGGCTGAAGCTGCGCGAAAAAATCATCCGCGCGCAAGATCGACATGTGATCCGTCACGTCGCCGGCCGGGAAGCGTTTATCTTCCGCTTTTGATCCGCCGCACCGGCAAACGAGCGCCGTCAGGCGCGACATGTTTATAGAACGCCCTGTCGGCAAAATCAGCAGCTCCGTAGGAGCGACATCTTTTGTGCCTCTCCTACGGAGCTTGGATTTTAAGACTGCGACGTCCTATAAACATTCCGCTCCGATGGAGCTCCTGTTCAGATGAGAATCAGCGATTTCATCGCGCAAACGATCACGACCCGGCGCGCGCTGGTGTGGTCTGGCATCGCGGCGCTGGTTGTTCTTTGCCTCGGCATCCTGATCACGCGGATCCAGCTCGATTCCGACGTGCTCAACATGTTGCCCGCGAAATTTCGTTCCATCGAAGGCCTGCGCATTTACGACCGCGATTTCGAGCAGACGCGCGAGCTCACCTTTGCGCTGCTCGCGCAGCCAGACGATGTCGATAAGCTCGAAGAATTCGCGCCGCTCTTTGCCGAGCGGCTCCGCCAGCAACCGTGGTGTGAGCGCGTCCTGGCCGGGTCGCCAATCGAAACGCCAGAGGGCATTCGCACTTTGCAGTCGATCGCCGTCCCACTGCTTCTGAATCTGGAACCGGCGGCATCCGACGAGACGATGTCGATCTTGCAGCCGCAAAAAATTCGGGAACGCCTGCACCGGTTGCGCGAGCAGCTCGAAGCCGGTTCCCCCCGCCCGCAGTTCGAATTGGAGTTCGACCCGCTCGGCCTGATTGCCCCCGCGCTCAAGCCGTTCGCGGAAAGCAACGCCATGCAAGAAGACCAGCCGCTCACCTCACCCGACCGGACAATGCGCGTGTTTCTGGTCGTGACCAATCAGCCGTCGCTCAGTGCCTTCGAGTGCCAGCGATTGATGCGACAAGTCAACGCGTTTCGCGAGGAGGGGCTGGCCGGTTGGGAAGGTGGCCGGCTCGAACTGCTCGTGACCGGCCGCGCCGCCTACGTCTCGGAGATTTCTCTGAGCATGCGCTACGACATCGTAGCGACGCTGGGAAGTTCCGTGCTGCTCGTGGGTTTGATCTTTTTCGCGGGATTTCGCCGTTGGCTACCGCTTTTCGGGATGGCCTTCTCACTTCTTCTCTCCTGCCTGGTGGCACTTGCCCTCGGTCTTCTCCTCTTCGGAACGCTCAGCATGATGGCAGTCGCCTTTTCCGCGATCCTCGTCGGTCTGGGTGTCGATTTTGCCATTCTCATCTTTGGCCGGTATCAACAGGCCCGGATCGATGGCGAAGCGCATGAGCAGGCGATTGCCCGCGCGATCGCGAAACTCGGGCGCGCAGTTTTTTTTGGCGCGCTCACCACCGCCGTTGGTTTCATGGCCCTGGTCCTGAGCGGTGCGGTCGGTTTCACGCAGCTCGGCGTCCTGATTGCGATCGGCATTTTCTTTGCCGGCTTTTTCATGTGCACGATTCTCTTTCTTTTCATTCGGCCCGGGCAGGCGCCGCTGCGGCACGATTGGCTCTTTGAAGCGGTGCGAAAGTACGTGCGCTGGAGCGTGGCGCGGCCGTGGCCAATGTTGCTTGGAGCGGGCGCGGTCCTGCTGGCGCTGAGTGCGATTGGGTTTTCCCCGGTGCCGCCGCTGCGAATGGACGCGAGTACGCGCTCACTTGAACCGAAAAACAGCCGCGCCGGCCACGCTCTTCAGACCATCCTGCAGAAAATGCCGACCCGCTGGGAACCGGTGCTCACGATCGTGCGCGGGCAAGATCGACAACAACTCCATGGCGCGTGGCAGAAAATCGCGGCGCACTGGGGCGAGCTCCAGCGCGCCGGCAAAATTAAAAGTTTTTCCACGCCGGCCGCGCTTTGTCTCTCGCCACAATTGATGGAAGCGAACCGCGCGCGTTTGCGAGCAGTCGATTTCGACGGCGCCCGCCGGGAGCTTGTCGCCGCGGTGGACGCGGAAGGATTTACCCGGGAAGCATTCGCCGCCGCCTTCGCAACGTTGGACCAGTTGCAACGGGCGAGCGATTCGCGACTGCCGTTGCCCGATTGGCGCAACGAACTGCCGAAAAGCTCGAGCTGGTGGTTTTTGATCGAGCGCTATTTCGCGCGCGACCCGCTGCTCACCACCGGCTTCGTCATGACCAACGAGCCGGTGACGAGCCGCGCACAAACCGAAGCGCTGGCGCGCGATCTGCCGGTCACGGGCGTGCCCATGATTCTTTCCGGCTGGAGCTACGCGTTGGCCGACCTGCTGCCGTGGTCGCGCCGCCAACTGCTCATGATCAGCGCGTTGATGGCGTTGTTCGATCTTTCCCTCCTCGCCATCTTGTATCGCGACTTGCGCCTTTGGCTCATTCAGGTCGTCACTCTGCTCTTCGGTATCGGCGCGATGGTCGCGTCGATGAAACTGCTCCATATCGATTTGAACCTGCTCAACGTCCTGGCCTTTCGCCTCGTGCTTGCCATCGGCGTGGACTACGGAATTTACCTTGTGCTGGTCTGGCAAAACACGCGCGAGCTTGAACACGATGTCGCCGGCGTCCTCAAACCGGTGCTGTTGGCGGGACTCACCGCGGTGAGCGGCTTCGGTTCGCTCGGACTGGCGCACAACCCGTCGCTGAGCGGGCTCGGCGTCGCCTGCGCCATCGGCATTTTCTGGAGTTTACTCGCCACCATTTTCTTTACACTACCGGCGATGGCCGCGACCGACCCAAAACTCGTGAAACATTCGGACGCAATTAGTCCCTGACATCGATGCCACTTCGTCAGAGAACAATTCTGATTTTAACCGCGGCCCTGGCGAACTTGACCGGTTTAACCGGTCAAGTTTGCGCAGGCAGTCCGCTTTCAGCCGACGAGTTGCGAAGTTTGTTTGCGCGAATCCGGGAAATCCGGCGCAGCGCGCCAAGCGTGCAGGCTGATTTCCGCGAAGAGCGCACGCTTCGGTTGCTCAACAAACCGATTGTCAGCGCGGGAACGCTTTGGTTTCAATCGCCGAACAAATTCCGGCGCGAAGTGCGGGGCAACTCACCGAGCCTGACCGTGAGCAACGGACGCGAGCTGTGGATTTATTATCCCAACTTCAAAGCGGCCGAACATTACGGATTGGGCAAACGGTCTCCCGTCGATGCCGCGATCGCGGCCATCAACACCGCGCTCAATCTCGAAAATGTCGAGAACACTTTCTCGATCAGGGGATCGAAGATCGACTCGCCTTCGCCTGGCTCCGGCGCAGCAGGCAATCGTTACGAGCTGGAACTTTCCCCGCGCGCGGCGTCAACGAAACGCCTGTTCGAGAAATTCAATCTGCAGCTCAATGCTGATTTGTTTGCCGAACGCACCGAGATGGTGCAGGCGAACGGCGACCGCGTGGTCACGACTTATTCGAACCACAGTCGCGCGGCGATCGCGTCGTCGCTGTTTGAGTTTACGCCCCCCGCCGGCACTGAAGTCACCACACCGCTCGGCCGTTAGTTCGACGCCGCTCTCCGGCCTCGACCACGTCGCAACCTTCTGCTAAAACGCGCCTGCCCATGAAAAGGTGGCCGGTTCGTTTGTTCGTGCTGTTTTGGCTCTTAGGCTCAAAAACAATCGCGGCCGCCGAAGAAAACGCGATCATCTCCCATATTCCGCGGGAGCGCGTGGAGTCCACCGCCATTTCGGAGATCGGCTACAGCAAGCGCCAGCATTGGCTCGAGATAAAATTCGTGAACGGCGCGATCTATCGCTATGAGGACGTGCCTGTTTCGGTTCATCGTGATCTGATCGCGGCAGAATCCAAGACCGGCTACTACGCCCGTTACATCAAAAACAATTATCGTTCGCTGCGGGTGCGGCCGCGGGTCAAGGACGAAGAGGCGCGTTGAAATCGCGGCGGCGATGGAGTTGGACTGAGCTTCGGCAAAAGTTGGTTCTTACCCCGGAAGAGAAACGTGTCCTCGTTTTCGTCCTCGTCGCGCTTTTTCTCGGTCTCGGCACCAAATGCTACCGCGATAAGCATCCCCAGCCGAACGTGCCGACGGACTCAAAGCAGGCACTGAAGCCGACGCCGACGCGTTCGCCCGCCGCGAAACAAAAGCGATCACGCAAATCTCGCAAGGCGCCGCCGCCCGCACCCAGTCTGGAGTAAACGTCAGGTGCGACCGCGCAATTCTGGGGAGCACAGGCTGCCAGCCTGTCCGGCTCGGCAGCCCTGCCGAGCAGCAACGCCCAGCGCGTTTTAAAATTCAGATTGTTGCCGGCAAGCTGCCGGCAACCACAGGCTAGCAGCCTGTACTCGCCAAACTCTCCAGCACCGCGCGGGCGGCGTTATGCCCGGGGATCCCGCTGACTGCGCCGCCGCGCAACGCGCTCGAGCCGCAGAGGAAAACATTTTCCCACTCCGTCTCCACGCCCCACGCGCCGACATTTTCCCGGCGCGTCGCGAACGGCCAGGTCGGCGCGTCTTGAAAAATGTTGCCTCGATACATGCCGAGTGCGTCCTCGATATCGACCGGGCTTTTACTTTCGATGCACAGACTTCCATCGCGCGCGACGGCCAGACAATCCTCGACCGGCTCCTCCAGCCATTGGTCGATGCTTTGCAGGAATTTTTTCTCGGCCTGTCTGCGCATGGTGGCGTTGTCGCGCGCGAACAGGTTCCACGGCGCGTCGAGGCCGAAGAGCGTCATGGTATGAAAACCCTGCTCGCGCAGTTCCGGCGCGATGATGCTGTCGTCGGTCAATGTATGGCAATAGACTTCGCAGGGTGTTTTTTCCGGCAATCGGCCCTTGGCCGCGGCGTCGTAACTCGCGTTCATTTGTTCGTAACCTTCGTCGCTATGAAATGTGCCGCACCACGCCTGCTCGGGTGAATACTTCTTCGCCTTTAACCGGGGCAATTGCCGCAAAAGCATGTTGATCTTGAACACGCTCCCCTCGTCCACGCGCTCGGGTTGAAACGGTTTGCCGGAATATTTCGCCAGCACATTGCGGCCGAAGTTCACCAGCAAAAATCGCGACTCGATGCTTCGCTCCTGGGCGTCGACGCGGAAACGAACGGCTTTTTTGCCTCCGCCAAGATCGACATCGACAAGATCGACATCGGTCACGATTTCGGCGCCGGCTTTACGCGCGCATTGCTCCAGTTCCCGCGCGACCGCGCCCATCCCGCCGACCGGCACCTTCCATTCGCCGGTCTTATTGCCGATGAGATGATAAAGAAAACAGCGGTTTTGGACGAGGGACGGATCGTGCGGATGCGTAAAGACGCCGATCTTGCCGTCGCTCAAGACGAGCCCGCGCACGAGATCGTTTTGTAAATAGCGCTCAATGGCGCGACCGAGCGGTTCCTCGGCCAGGCTGCGCCACGCTTCGCGCGACAGATCGTCGGTATCGAAACGGCGTCCCATCTCTTCCTTGGCGATGAGCGGCTCGAGCATGCTGTCCCAAACGTGCCCGGCAAAGACGCGCGCGAGATCGTAAAATTTTTTCATCTGCTCAAACTCGCGGTCGCTCCCGGTAAGATCGACAATCGACCGACGGCTTTGTTCTTCATCGACGTTGCTGATGAGCAACCCGCTGTGCTGGCCGTGATTGAGATGAGGAACAAAGTGCGCCGTCTTGCGCCGGCGGAGTTCGAGATTCAATCCCAGCTCGTCGATGATCTTCTGCGGAAACAAGCTGACGAGATACGAGTAGCGCGAGAGCCGCGCGTCGTAATCAGGGAACAGCCGCTGTGACGTGGTCGCGCCGCCGATGTAATCGTTCTTCTCGAGCACGAGCGCGTTCAAGCCCGCGCGCCCAAGGTAACTGGCCGCGACCAGGCCGTTGTGTCCCGCGCCCAGAATGACGACGTCGTAATGCGATCGCACAAATGGAACATCCACAGATTACACAGATTTATACAGATTTTTTCTCTGTCGATTTCGCGAAGGAACGACTTTTTAATCGGCGCAAATCCGTGAAATCTGCGCATATCTCTTCTTTGACTGGCGATGAGCAATCTGCCTGAGATTCGCACCCGGTGCGCGATTGTCGGCGGCGGCCCGGCCGGGATGATGGCCGGCTATTTGTTCGCCCGTGCCGGCGTCGATGTCGTAGTGCTTGAAAAACACCGCGACTTCAATCGCGATTTCCGCGGCGACACCATCCATCCATCGACACTCGAGCTGATGCACGAGCTCGGTTTACTCGAGGAATTCCTGAAATTGCCGCACGAGGAACTGCGCGAGATCCGCGGGATTTTCAACGGGCATGCCGTGACGATGGCCGACTTATCGGGGCTGCCCACGCGCTGCAAGTTCATCGCGTTCATGCCGCAATGGGATTTTTTGAACTTCCTGGCCACGCAGGCGAAACGCTTCCCAGCTTTCGCGCTGCAGATGGAGCACGAAGATTGTCGATCTTATCTTTGACGATGGGCGCGTCGCGGGCGTGCGCGCAAAAACGCCTGAAGGGGAATTTGTCGTGCGCGCCGATCTGGTGATCGGGGCTGACGGCCGGCACGCGGTCACTCATTCGCGCGGCGAATTAGACCTGCGCGATTTGGGCGCTCCCATCGATGTTCTCTGGATGCGGGTGTCGAAGCGCGCCGGCGACGCGCCGCAGTCACTTGGATTTTTTCGCCACGGCAAACTGCTCGTTTTGATCGATCGTGGCGATTATTTCCAGTGCGGTTTCGTTATTCCCAAGGGCGGCTTCGACGAAATCAAAGAACGCGGTTTGGCCGCGTTGCATCGCGACATCGTGCAACTGGGTCCTTTCCTGCGCGATCGCATCGCCGAGCTTGATGATTGGGCGAAAATCAAACTGCTGACCGTGCAAATTAATCGGCTTACGAAATGGTGCCGCGAGGGTTTGCTTTGCATCGGCGACAGCGCGCACGCCATGTCGCCGGCCGGCGGTGTCGGGATCAATCTCGCCGTGCAGGACGCGGTCGCGACGGCGAACTTGCTGGCGGCGAAATTGAAAACGCGACGTGTATCGCTCGACGAGCTGAAACAAGTGCAGGAACGGCGTGAATTTCCGGTCAAGATTATCCAGGCGCTTCAAGTCTTGATCCACAAGCGCATCAATGGTCGCTCCTCCGGAACAGGCGATCGCTTGCCCTTTTTGCCGCGCCTCTTTCTTTGGTTCCCTTTTCTTCGTTCTATCCCGGCGCGGCTCATCGGGCTCGGCCCGCGCCCCGAGCACGTTCATTCACCGCAGGAATGACAGGCTCCGCGCCAGAGGCGCACGATCAGCGCGCAATGCTGTAGTGTGCGCTGTCCTCAGCGCATTTACGCAGCATCCGCTGAGGACAGCGGACGCTACAGCCGCCGTCATTCAGGCGTCTCGCCCGGCCGGGTAAACTCGGGCGCGGCTTCTTCGGACTGTAGCGGTTCAGAAGGTTTCGCTTTGCCGAATTCCCATGCGCCGCGCTCCCCCGGCGGCGGCGCTTTACCGGCCAGCGCGACGCCGAGCGTGCGCCCGATTGGTCGTGCGGTAAAACTAGACGCCTTGCCTCCGCCCCCACTTTGTCGGCCGCGCACGGGGTTTTCGCCCTTGTTGCGGACGCGCGACGCCTTGCGCTGTTTGGCTTCGCCTTTACGGCCGGTCGCACCTGGTCGTTTCCCGCCGAACTTTGATTGGCGCCGGCTGCGTCCGCCGGCTTTGCTGCGCCCGGCCGCGCCGCGGCTGCCACCAGGGCGCGCCGGCCGACCGCCGCGCCCGCTTGATCGTGTTGCTCTTGGCATAGTTTTGTCCTTTCCAATGATTCGCAGAGCAGCGGGCTCCCGCGTCTCGAAAAGGGACCGGCCGTCTAAAACAAGCGTTGCCCGCGCAAGCTCAACTGCGAAAACACGAGAGATCTCTAAAGGTCATGTCACTTGACGCCGGACTGAAAGCAGACATCGATTGCTACCCATGAAGACCTTCATCAAAGAGTCATTGGTCAGCACACTTTGCCTGGTTGTTCTCGCCGGTCTGATTCGCGGCGCCGAATCAAAGAGCTCCGACGAGCAAACGCTTCGCGATCTCGATGCGAAATGGTCGGCCGCCGCAGCAGCCAAGGACGTCGATAAAACTGTGTCCTATTACGCGGATGACGCGATCGTGCTGCCGGCCAACGCGCCGATCGCCACGACCAAGGACACTATTCGCAAGCTCTGGCAGGACGTGCTCACCAGCCCTGGCACCGCCATGAGCTGGAAGTCCGACAAAGTCGAAGTAGCGCGCTCGGGCGATATGGCCTACGTGAGCGGCACGTACCAGCTGACGATGAACGACGCCACCGGCAAACCCATCAACGATCGCGGCAAATACATCGTGGTTTGGGAAAAACAGGGCGGCACTTGGAAGGCAGCCGCCGATATTTGGAACTCCGATCTGCCGGCCGCCGGAGCGGCACCGAGCGCGACTCCGTAGACGAAATCGAACTTGCGGCGACAAAGCGCGGCCCACAGGGCCGCCGCTACAGTCGGACCGCAGCAGCTTCGACGCGCTTCCAATCCTCTGAGGTGAGCCGCAGCTTCGCGGCTGCCATATTTTCCTCGAGATGCTCCAGCGAAGACGTGCCGGGAATCGGGAGCATCACCGGCGAGCGCTGCAGTAGCCAGGCAAGCGCGAGTTGCGCTACCGTTGCGCTGTGCCGTTTCGCTTCCGGCGCCAGCGCGCGCTCAAGCGTTTTCATTTCGCCTCGCCCGCCGAGTGGAAACCACGGGATAAATCCGAGCTTTTCCTTTTCGCAATACAGGAGCGTCTTTTCCGATTTTCGGTCGGCGATATTGTATTCGTTTTGCACGCTGACGATCGGCAGAATTTTGCGCGCCTGTTCGATTTCTTCCGGCGTGACTTCCGATAAACCGACGTGCCGGATTTTGCCGGCATCCTGCATTTTCTTGAGCGCGCCGAGCTGGTCGTCCAATGGCACCTCGTCGTCGATGCGATGCAGCTGATATAGATCGATCCGCTCCAGCTTTAACCGTTTCAGACTTTTCTCGACGCACTGAATCAGATATTCGGGGCGACCGTTCATCACCCATTGGCCCGGACCCGGCCGCATGAACCCGCCTTTGGTCGCGATCACCAGCCCAGTCGGATATGGGTGCAGCGCTTCGGCGATGAGCAGCTCACTTACTTCCGGCCCGTAGGAATCGGCCGTGTCGATGAAGTTCGCGCCGAGCTCGACCGCGCGGCGCAAAACCTGGCGCGCATTTTCCCGATCATTCGGCCAACCCCACACGCCTCGGCCGGTCAATTGCATCGCGCCGAACCCGAGCCGGCTCACCCGCAAATCGCCGCCAAGAAGGAATGTCGATCTTGCCGCTGCCATAAACGTGAATCGCGCGGCGTGCGGCCAGTGGAGGTCAGCCAGCTTGGCTGACTTGGCCGACAGCCTGTCCGGCTGTCGTTTCCTTTTCCGAGATTGACAAGCTGGCAGCTTGTCGGCCGAGTCAGGCTGGCAGCCTGACTTCCATTAATGTCGCCGAAACGATCCGCTCCAGTTCTGGAACACAGCGCCGGCCGTAATGGAAAATTTATCGGTGCCGGCCGTGCCCATCACCCAACCTTGCTCGAGCTCGCGATCGAACTTGCCGGTGCTCCGCCCATATAAGAATCCGATTTCGCCGTGGACGTAATCGAAGAGCTTAGTCCGCTCAAGATCGACAACGTCCTTCGATGAGTCCTTGCTCAAATCGGCGCGCGCCATCCGTCTCGGCTGGTTTGGCTGCGGCAAAGCCGGTAGAAAATCAACCGCCACCGGCTCCATCCAGTTCAGTCCCGTCGCCAGGAAGAAATACTGCGTGTTCGAGAGTTCGAGCGATGGAAATTCCGGCGCAGAATTAATCAGCGATAAACCCGGGTCCCGCTGCGCGAACGAGGCCCCGGCCAGACCCAATATGACGATCACGACGCAAACCCCACGCTTAGCCATGCCCGCAATAGTCTACCAAAATCACTTCCGCGCGAGAACATTTTCTGCGGGGACACGCGCTGCGCTGACGGCTCTGGGGAGCGTACGCGCCCTCGCGTGCTGGCGATGGCGCCCTCGCCATCGCGAACTTTTGCTGTCGCGTAAATCTGTCCGCATCATAAGCGGCTTACGATGCGAGATTCTTAGCTTTGGGCCGCGGTAAAGATGTTTCGGCAGGGCGCCGAAACCAGCACGCGAGGGCGCGTACCGCTCCACTACGGCCCGTTCAATATTTTGAGCGTCGCTTTGTTGGGAGTTCCGACTGTGTAGCCGCTGGCTTTTCCGAGGGCCATGATGGCCGTCTCGTTCCGTTCCGAAACATGATCGGCGATCGAGTGGAGCGTCACCGTCGCTGACGATTGCCCGGCGGAAATCGTCACCTGTCCCGCTGTTCCGGTGAGCGTGTAATCGGTGGCGTTTGTCGCGGTGCCGCGCATCGAATATTTCACCGTGACCGCTTGCGATAATACGAATGAGCTCGACACCGTAAATGTCGCGTCGCTTCCTTCGCTCACGCTGGCCGGAGACACCGAAACCGTGATCGTTGGCGTGCCGGATGGTGTTGGCGTCGGCGTCGGCGTTGTAGACGGCGTCGGCGACGCCGTGGGCGAAGGGGTAGGAGTTGGAGTTGGCGTCGCGGTTGGCGTCGGCGTCGGTGTCGGTGTCGGCGATCCGCTTTGCACAGTCACGATCACGGCGTCGTAGGCGACGGCATGAACGCCATCGGTCACACTGATCTCGAACGTATAGGTGCCGTTCTGCGTGAATGTGACCGATGTGCTCGCGTTCGTCGGGCTGCTGAACGTCACCGGCGCAGGCCCGGAATACAGCTTCCACAAAATCGCCGCCGAGCCGCTTGGATCGACAACTGTCGCGCTCAAAATCGTGTTGAACGCGCTGATCGTCTGATCGGCGCCGGCGTCTACCGTGGGCGCGCCGGATGATCGCGGTCCTTCGGTCGCGCCGGTCGACTGTACGACTTCGAAATTAGCGACGTCGATTGTTTTCAAATGATCGAACGCCGTCGCCGAAAAACGGTTGTCCGGACAAACCGAAACCGAAAAAAACCCGCCGCTGTTATCGGCCACGAGCGCGCCATATTTTTTCAGCGCAAGACAGACCGCTTTTTCTTCGATCGTCCACGTGTCCGGGATGACGAAACTCGCTTTGAGCCGGAACCGTTGTCCCATCGCCGGGTACTGGATCGAGGTTGCGGGGATCGTGGAAGCGTAATGGGTCGCCGGATAAAGATATTGCTTGCGCGTTTTCGGCACGCACAAGCGCAGCGCGTGCTCGACCATGCCGCGTTCGCATTCGTCGTAACGCACCAGCGCCGGGAACATCGACAGCCCGGCCGCATCGCCCGAGGTCCACCCGAGCGGGCGTTGCGCATTGGAATTGAGATCGAACTTTGCGCCGTTTGACGCCTGCCAGCCGGTGCCGCTCAATTTCATCTGCCACGTTTCCCAGATCGATCCCGCGCCCGGCGCCACGATGATCCCGTGCCGGTCGCCGCCGGTGTTGTTCACGTCCATTTGCCATTGCTCGAGGGTGAGATTGCCAGTCGTGCGCGGCCAACCTTCGATCGGCTGGTTCGCCGGGATCGGGTAAAGCCCGTTCGGATACGTGCCCCCGTCCAGGTCCGATTCATCCGGATAATCGAGGAACGGAATCGTCACCCGCGCCTGCGCATCCGGCACGAGCACGAAGTTCATCTCGTAAAACGGCTGGAGTGTCTGCCGGTTCGACGCCAGGTCCGCTTTCAATTGCGCGATCATCTGGTCGGAGTTCGATAAAAGCGGCCGACGCGAGACATCTTCATTCCAAGCGTTGGTGACCGGAAAAATCTGCATCGCCGCCACAATCGCGTCCCCTTCCGGCGTATTAAACAACGTCGGCGTCGTCACCACCGGCGCCGGGCCCAGAATTCGCCCTTCCTGGTTTATTCGCTCCGCGTTGGCGATTGCGAACGCGATTGTCGATGTTGCAATAATCGCGACGCACCGCGTCGCGAATGTCCCTACCTTTTTATCTCCCATACGTGACCCCAATTAACAGTTAACCGAGAACCAATAACGGCGCTAGGGCGCCTGAGAAGCCGCGCTATTTTGCAGCAAGAATTACACCGATTGCACGCGCGAAGATCGACATGGGACCAGTCTACGAGCAGGATCGTGTCCGTATATCGGCAACACGAATGAAGGAGTTTACCCTCAACTATGCGTTACCGAGTTGAGATCAGCGACAAGGCGCGCGAGCAATTGCGCGCACTGCCCAAGGAAACGCGCCGCAACATCGGCCAGCGAATCGAAGCGATGCGCGACGATCTGCGCGGCGACGTGCTCAAGCTCAGAGACAAAGGCCAACGATATCGCCTCCGCGTCGGCACGTTTCGTGTTCTCTTCGTCTTGGCGGGAGACGCCATTCAGGTTTATGCTGTGAAAGACCGAAAGGAAGCTTATGAGTGAAGCGGCCATTCTCGAGAAATTAGAGACACTGAATCAGGCCGTGGCAAAACTGCAGCAGCGCGTTGAAGATCTCGAAGACCTGCGCGATCTCGAATCAGCGATCGCCGAAAACGCCGGGAAACCGCTCATTCCGTGGGACCAAGTCAAAGCTGAACTCGAGATCAACTAACCCCCGTCGATGGAGGAACGGGCGCTGTCCCGTCCAATTTGGGACGACACGGCGGTGATCCCTCCATAACAATCCCGCGGTCGCGGACCGCCCCTACAGTACATTCGAACTCCGTGTCCTCCGTGTTCTCTGTGGTTGATCAGGAATGCAGTTGCGCGGGCGCGACATTCTGGCCACGCTCGCGAGCGTGAAGGAAGTCGTCGCTGAGTCTGAAGTCGTCGCCGCGACGAGCGCGTCGCCCGACCCGCGGGCGCCGATCCCCAAACAGATCCGCTACATCATCGGCAACGAAGGTTGCGAGCGGTTCAGTTTCTACGGGATGCGCAACATCCTGACTGTGTTCCTCGTTTCCTCGCTCCTCCTGTATCTGCCCGAAGCCGAACGCGCGCGCGGCGCGAAGGACGTTTTCCACACGTTCGTGATCGGCGTTTATTTTTTTCCGCTGCTGGGCGGCTGGCTGGCCGACCGGTTTTTCGGCAAATACAACACCATCTTCTGGCTCAGTCTCGTTTACTGCGCCGGTCAGGCGTGTCTGGCGCTGTTTGTCGATCATCGCACCGGCTTTTACATCGGGCTCGGGCTGATCGCGCTTGGCTCGGGCGGGATCAAACCGTGCGTCGCCGCGTTCGTGGGCGATCAGTTCGACCAGACGAACAAGCATCGCGCCAAGGTCGTGTTCGACGCCTTTTATTGGATCATCAACTTCGGCTCGTTCTTCGCTTCGCTGCTCATGCCGATGTTCCTGCGCTATCTCGGGCCGGCGATCGCGTTTGGTGTGCCGGGTGCGCTCATGTTCGTCTCAACCGCGGTCCTGTGGGCCGGGCGCAAGCAATACGTCATGGTCCCGCCCGCGCCGGCGAATCCGCATTCGTTCCTGCGCGTCTCGCGCGACGCCATCGCGTCCGGGCTGCGCGGCCAGATTTTGGGCGCGATGGCGGTGGCGAGCGCGATCGGCTCATTCGTGCTCATGCCGCAGTTCGGATTCGTGATCGCGGCCTGTCTCGCGCTCGTTGGACTGATCGCGTTCGGCGGGCTCGGCGTCTGGCTCCAGCTCGATGCCGTGCAAGCCAGACATCCCGCCGAAGCGATCGCCGGTGTGCGCTCGGTGTTGCGCGTGCTGGTCCTCTTCGCGCTCGTCACGCCGTTCTGGTCGTTGTTCGACCAAAAAGCCTCGACCTGGGTGTTGCAGGCGAACGCGATGGCCAAACCGAGCTGGTTTCAACCGGCCCAGATGCAGGCGTTAAACCCGGCGCTGGTGATGCTGCTCATTCCGTTCAACAACCTCGTGCTCTATCCCGCGCTGGGCCGTTTGGGCTATGAACTGACCGCGTTGCGACGCATGACAGCCGGCATCGCGTTTGCCGGGCTCTCATGGATCGTGGTCGGCGCGATGCAGCTCGTGCTCGATCACGGCAACGTGTTCACGATCACGTGGCAGGTATTGCCATATGTCCTGCTCACGTTCGGTGAAGTCCTGGTCGCCACCACCGGACTCGAGTTCGCCTACAGCCAGGCGCCGCTCTCGATGAAAGGCGCGATCATGGCCTTTTGGAATCTGTCAGTCACGATCGGCAACCTCTGGGTCCTGGTCGCCAACGCCGGCGTGCAAAACACCGCCGTCACAAAATTCATCGCCTCGACCGGTTTCGGCGTGACCGCATTCCAAATGTTCTTTTTCGCACTCTTTGCTTTTGCGGCGGCGCTAATTTTCGGCGTCGTCGCGCGACGATACCCGCTCGTCGACTATTACCGAAAACACTGATCTCTGACGTCTGACTTCTGATCTCTGGCTTTGTTCGCCTTCGCCGCCGCGCTGATTTTCGGATTGGTCGCGCGGACGTATCCGCTGGTCGATCACTATCGCAAACACGCGGACTAACGCGCGCGCTTCCCGGCGTAGATCCTGCTTGCCAGGCGTATCAGAAATGATACGGTCCTTCATGTGCCGCGACCGTTGCCCGCAGTTTTCTTTCGAACAGAAACCGGCCGAGAGCCGGTTCGCGAGTGGTTGCAGGATCTACCGAAAGCGGAGCGAAAAATTATCGGGGTTGATATCATGACGGTGCAATTTCGTTGGCCGCTGGGCATGCCTCTCGTCCGCGGTGTCGGCTCTGGGATTCACGAGATTCGGAGCACGTTGCCGACGCGAATTGCACGAACATTATTTTTTGTGCACGGAGGCGAGATGGTTTTGCTCCATGGATTTATTAAGAAGACAACGAAAACTCCCAACGAAGACAGAGCTTTGGCTCTGCGACGCAAAAATGCCTACCTCAAAAGCAGCAAGAAATAAGAACAAGCATCGCGGAAGCAGTTTTGAAACCTTCCTGAAAAAGCAGGGTCTGCACGAGGAAGTGCACGCGGCTGCTCTCAAGCGCGCGGTCGCCCTCAGAGTGCAGGACTTAATGAAAGAAAAGCGCCTGAACAAAAGCGCGATGGCGGCGCGAATGCGGACCTCGCGCGCCGCTGTTCACCGGCTGCTCGACCCCGAAAATACCTCGATCACGCTGGCAACCTTAAATCGCGCCGCTCGATCGCTTGGACGCAAAGTAAAAATCGAATTGGTGGCGGCGTAACTGCGTCTTTCAAACGTCGGTTCGCCTTCGCCGCTGCGCTCGTCTTCGGCCTCGTCGCCCGCACGTATCCCTTGGTCGATCACTATCGCAGCGGAACCGAGCGCTAACGAGCACCCCACGCGATGGCTGAGAAACCGCGTGGCGTCAGCTTTACGGGGTCCGCTTGTCGATCACTATTGCACCGGAACTGAGCGCTAACTATGCGGCATCGACCGACTAACAAGTAGTGGATTAAGCGATCACGATTAACTGCGGCGCATCGCGACGCCTCCGTGCAAGTGCCTCGAAAAACCGGCTGCGGTATGCCGAACGAATCGAACCAGCACTTACCGGAACGCCGCCTCAATCATGGGGCGCAATTGTTGGAAGAGTTCGGCAAGACCTGCAGCGCCACTCGCTAATGTCGCAATTTCCCGCAGCAATGGTCGAACTGCAGATCCCCTACGGTTCTCCTTTGGTGCAGCAACTTCGGTCGATATAATGCTAAGAATTTCGAGGATCTTATTTTGATCTTCAGCGGCAAGCTTCTGTTCGGAAATAACGGCTTCGGTAAGCTGCAACAGGGCAGCACTTAAAGCCGGATCTCCGCCTTCCCGAATCGCTGTCACGGCCGTGTCAACGATCTTGAGTGTGCCAGTGTTGAGCACTCCAATGCTGCTATTCGAAACCTTGATGTTGTTCAACGTCACAGGTCCTCCTTGTATGACTTTGCGTTCTGGAAAACGTGGCGAGACTCCGTAGAAACCAGTGGCCATTTCCATTTGGCCGATCATGAAATTGATCAGCCGTTCGCTTTCTGCGTTCTGCATCGCGTGTAATTGCGTCAATTTCAAATTGCATTCAAGGCACAGAGCCGCGCTAGCACCATCCTCATCCTGAACCCTGAACATCGCAGGCCTTCCACAGTGGTAGCACTTCATGAGTAAACGGCTTGTCGGCGTACAGTAACACAGCCCAACTTTGCTTCTACTTTCGAGATTTTAGGTTTCACGTATTTTGCTCGTGGAGTGCGGACGAAGTCGTAGAACGCACTGACATCAGTGCCCAATGCGTAATCCCAGGAGTTTGTCGTTATGATACATCTCGCCATCGATACCGGTACGATGCGCCGGCACCTCTTTGGCGGCTGGGCTCTGCTGACTTTTGTCGCAGCGCGTGCACGTGAAGGGAGGCTCCAGATTTATATCCCGTGGGTCACGCATCAGGAGATTTTGACAGGGATTCGTGACCACGTGGAGGATCTGACAGCGCGCAAGACACTGGACACAGGTCTCGCCGAAATCGCAAAAGGCCAAGCGGACACAAGTCCCCTCTCTGCTCTTCAGTTGGCCGCGCAGCAAGCCCGGGAGCGAATATATGTGGATACGAAAAATAAGTACGAGGCGTGGATCGCCTCAGCGCAGGCCGAGATTGTGCCGTTAACGATCAAGCAGGCGAAAGCAGCGTGGGATGGGTATTTTGCCGGAACGGCGCCATTTCGAAGCCCAAAGAGCCGACGCGATTTGCCGGATGCATTCGCGTTTCATGCGCTTTTAGAGTTGGCCGCGCGAATCGGGCCCGTTCATTTCATTGTTGAGGATACTCCTTTTCGCGACGCGTGTTCCCGCTGTTCGCAAATCGTGTGTCATAAAGACGTTTACAGTTTCTGTTCGTCGCAAGGCATGGCCATCGATGTCAAGGCAGAAACACGCCTGCAGAAACGTGAGCTGCCGCTCGCAGAACTCGAGAGGAACGCGCGAAGTACGCTGCAGGACAAAGTCCCAGGATTGACACTACGTATTCCAGCATCGGCGGCGGCCAAAGTTGAGCGGCTGAAAATTGAGGCGGTTCGTAGTGTCGAATCTTTCTCATTCGACGCGAATAGCGTAATTCACGTTGAAGAGGATGAATACCTCGTCGCGTTTAGCGCCCGCGCGGTTTTGCAGTGCGACATTTCCGATCAACGGACGATTATGTCCAAATCGGATACCGACGAAACTCGCGCAGCAAATTACATAGCTGAGTTGCGCGGACATATGCTGGTTCGTGCGACTGCAAAGGCACCGAAGCGTCAACTTTCTTCTGACATTGATTCGGTTGAAGTCGTTTCGGCGCGGCTGGCTACAAATCAAGAGACGCTCATTGTTGTCCGACCTCCTGAGTTTGTTACTGACCCCTGGTTTGAACCATACGTTGAGGCGATTACAGCACCTCGCCGTTCAGGACTCGTCATTGTTGCTGGTTCGAAACCGCTAGCGAGGAGGCGACTTGCAGAGCATCTCCTCCGAATCAAACAGCGGCGTGACCCGGATTTGGGCGCCCTATATTTGATGAGCTACCCGCCAGAATTCAGCAACACTCTGCTACACGTCAAATCTTCGTGGGGACCTTTTGCGGAGACTGATCTTTTCCAAAAGGCCACGAAGACTTCAGCCAGAGCACTTGCTTTGTCGGTCGAGGAACATGCCTGGCTCCCGTACGCTCTTGAATTCATTTGTGACGAGGTCGGCTTTGTCATTGCAACGATGAAAGCAGCGACCAGTGTGTCCGCAGTAGTTCGCGAGCTTCATTCAGAAGGCAAAGACATCGCTCTCGATCGGCTGCTTGGGGTGGCGATCATAAAAGCCGCGGATGATAGTCGTATCGAGTTTCGTGCGGCGACTAGTGGTGAGTGGGGCGACGGATCGTGGTGGGGAATTTTGGAGCACGATGAGTACGTCGGGCGCTTTCGCTCCCGCTCGCCGCTCTAGCATGTAACCTCGCACCAACCTGATCGACCTTGTGTCCTCTGTTCAGGGTGTCATCGACGATTGTCGATCTTACGTGTGCGATGTGCGCTCTTCCGGGCCGGCAAAACGGGGATTACTGAGAGTGACCCGCCCGCGCGCACGGCTATGGCGTGCATGCGAGTGAGTGGCCTTACGCTCCCGCTAGTGCGCCCAATAATGTGGCCGACTGTGGTTTACGCTCCCGCTAGTTCATCAAAGTGTGCCCGCTGTTTGAATTGCTGCAGAGCAGCAGAATTGCCGCTGAAGCGGCGTGGCTCGCAAGTGACCAGACGTCAGAAGTCACAGGTCACAGATCACAAGTCAGCCTATTCATCCATCACGCGCGCGGCAGAAGCGGCTTACGTTCGGCAAAGATTACCGTGGAGGGGATTCCAGTCGCTTGGCCCAGTATCCCGGCTTTCGTTTGGCGTGAGCGAAGGCGACGACCCAGAGTTTATCCGGCATCTCGACGTAGTGGATGATGAATGGGAAACGCCACATCACATAACGCCTCGTGCCGTGTTTGCCGCTGGGCCAGCGGTCTGGCGCCTCTGAAATCTTTTTTAGCGCCTGGCGCACGGCCGTTGCGAATTCCAACCCCAGACCAGCTTTTCTCTCTTCGTAAAACGAAACCGAGCCGGCCAGCTCCAGTTCAGCCTCCTCCTCAATGACGAGGGGCTTCACTGGTGGCGCGATTCAATATCCCGCAAGACTTCCTCAGCCGGCCGACCCTTCGCAGTACCGTCACGGATCTTTTGAACGCGTTTTGCGATCTCCTGATCCCATGCTTCCTCGGCGCCTTCCTCGGCAACACCGTCGAGACTGACGAGAAGTTTGTGCGCAAGTTCTGCGCGTTCGCGGTCCGAGAGCGTCAACGCGTCCTGGGCGAGTTGTTCGACCGTAGTTGCCACCGAGTGATGTTCGCACCCACACGACGAGGCTTCAAGCTGTGATCAGCGAACGTGGTGCAGAACTCGAAGATCGGCGGCGCGCTTTAATTCGCAGCCAGCGCGCGGACGCTCAGGACCTCATCTTTGTGCAACGGTTCCAAAGCGGATTCGGGCACTGCTGTGACAGCGATCGTGTCGCCGAGGGCATTAAAAACCTCGATCGAGTAGCCATTCTCCCCGTCGGACGACGCATGATGATCGACAATTTTCACCACATCGCCCCGGCGGAGGCGGTGCTCGGGAACATCGCGGGTAAGAGCGGCGTCAGTGTAAAATTCGAAAGCCACGGGGTCTTACTTCTCCGGGAGCAAGGTAATGAACTTCACGGCTCCAGACAACTTCTCTTCCATCGCGCGGAGCGGCAATTGTCGATAGTGCGCGCTCGCGACCGGTAGAAGATCGACGGTCCTAGGCAGCCCCTACGGCAATGATTCGTGTTTATTCGTGTGCATTCGCGGTTGCGTCTCCGTGTCCTCCGTGTTCTCTGTGGTTAATCTTTGGTCGGCTTGAGCAGCGACGCGTCGATGTCCTTGAGCGTCGTGCATCCGCAGAGAAGCATGGCTTCGTCGAGTTCGCGCTTGAGGATGTCGAGGACACGAATGGCGCCGTCTTCGCCGGCGACAGTTAATCCCCACAAGATCGGGCGGCCGACCATGACGGCGCGGGCGCCGAGGGCGATCGCTTTGAGCACGTCGCTGCCGCGGCGGATTCCGCCATCGACGTAAACTTCGCAGAGATCGGCGACGGCCTCGGCGACATAAGGCAGCACTTCGCTCGTGGCCGGCGCCGTATCGAGCTGGCGTCCGCCGTGATTGGACACGACGATCGCTTTGGCACCGTGGTCGATGCAGCGGCGAGCGTCGTCGCCGCGGCACACGCCTTTCACGATCACGGGTAAACGCGTGCAGCCGCATAACCATTCGAGATCGTCGAACCCGAGGTCTTGCTTGAAATTTTCGCGCACGTAAGCCGCGAGACCTGAGCCTTGGAATGATCGCGCCGTAGGCGCAACTGGATCCAACGTCACGTTGGCGGCGGGAGGCAAATTCCCCTTCCCCAACGGCACTAAGTTTTCGACGGTCAAGCCGGGCGGCAATGTGAATCGGTTTCGCATGTCGCGTTCGCGCGTGCCGAGACCCGGCGCGTCAACCGTCAGGACGATCGCTTCGGCGCCTGCTTGCTCGGCGCGTTTGACCAGCTCGTGGGTGACTTGTCGATCTTTGTAAATGTAAAGTTGGAACCAGCGCGGGCTCGCGGCTTCGGCGAACACCGTTTCGATGGCAGTGTTCGAGAGCGAGCTGAGGATGAACAATGTGCCGGCGGTTTTGGCGGCGCGGGCGGTGGCGATCTCGCCCTGCTCGCACGCGAGTTTGTGAAACGCAGTGGGCGCAAGCAGGATCGGCATCGACACCGGCTGGCCGAGCACGGTGGTCGTCAGGTCGCGCGGGCCGACCCCGGCGAGCACGCGGTAGTGAAGTTTGATTCTCTCCCAGCCCGCGACGTTTTCCCGCAGCGTGATTTCGTCAAGTGCGCCGCCTTCGTAATAATCGAGCACATCGCGCGGGAGTTTCGCGTGCGCGGCGCGCGCGTAATCGGCCACGCTGAGGAGAAGGTCATTCATTCAGTGACGGGTGACAAGTGACGAGAAGATTCTACAACAGTGCGACCCCGAAAGCATTCGGGGCCGCTACAGGACAATCGGAACTTCGTGTTCTTCGTGATCTTCGTGGTTTATGTTCTGTCATGCAGAAAATTTCTCCTTTCCTGTGGTTCGACAGCCAGGCCGAGGAGGCCGCGAAGTTTTATGTGTCGATCTTCAAGAATTCGAAGATCGACAAGATCACGCGTTATCCCGAGCAGGCGGCGGACAGGATCGGGCGAGAACCGGGATCGGTCATGACCGTGGAGTTCACGCTCGAGGGAGTCGAGTTCGTGGCCCTGAATGGCGGGCCGCACTTCAAGTTTACGGAAGCTGTGTCCTTCAGCGTGAACTGCGAAACGCAGACGGAGATCGATTATTTCTGGGAGAAACTCTCGGCCGATGGCGGTGAGACCGGGCCGTGCGGCTGGTTGAAAGACAAGTTCGGATTGTCGTGGCAGGTCGGGCCGACTCTTCTCGCGGAAATGCTGGCCGATCCCGATAAAGCCAAGGCCGAGCGCGTGATGAACGCGATGATGGAGATGGACAAGATCGACATCGCCACTTTGAAGAAAGCCGCCATGTCGGATTAACGGTTAAAGACACAAGTGTAAGGCGCTAATTTTGCGCGCTTGCCGTAAGATCGACAATTTGCCATCATCGGCCGCGAATGCAGCACGCCTTACCAGTGCGTCACGGTGGCGAACGGTTTAACGCGGCCAGGGAGGCTGCGTCGTCGCACCACGTTAAGCATAAGGGAAAGAACCGCGAACCGGTCAAAAGCCGCCCGACCCATAACGAAGAATGGAAGGCTTATCACAACGGCGGCCTGGACCGATCGGGCCGGACCATCACGCAAATATACGCGGTCGATGACGATTACGTTATTTACTTCGCGGAGCATCCTTATCCCGAAGCGTTCTGGGATTTCTGGCGACGCTGGCTGCGAAAGAAAACCGAGCGCGCCGGTTGGGAATTATTTTACGAAACAAGCCAGGACCCGGTAGGTCTGGGTAAGGCCGATGCGGCCCTCGCCGGAATCAATCGGCTGCTGCATGACAATCAAATCAAGGGCAGTCCCGAACACAACTTCAATTACTCGACGTTGGAGCTGGCCGGCGACGCGCTGGAAATGATCTTCCGCGACGAAGCCAGCGATGGGTTGGAAATGCTGAAGAGTCTGCGCGAGAAATTGCAGGCGAAAGAGGAAGGGCAACGGCGGTTGATGTATCAATCGGGCACTCTGCTCATCGCGCTGCTGCCTTGGTTCGCCTACTTGGTTCTGCATGGACGTGGCTATATGCAGCCCGGGACGTGGAACCCGTGGATGCTGGGAGCGGCGCTGGCCATGGCCGGGGGATTATTTTCAGTCTGCCTGAAAATTGCCTCGCTCGAAGTCAATGTGAACCAGGGGAATTGGTTTCTTCTCTTTGCCGGTGCAACGCGCTCCGGTGTCGCGTTCCTGGCCGGGATCGGGCTGCTCCTGGCGATGCGCTCGAAAATATTCGCCGGGATTAGTTACAAAGGCGATGCACCTGAGCTCGGCGAGAGTTTAAAAATTGCGGAGATGTTTTTTTGTTTCCTGGCCGGGTTCTCCGAATACTTCGTGCCCAATATCCTGCGCGATTCGGAGAACAAGAAAAAGGAAGACAAACCCAAGTCGCCAGCGCCGTCGCACAAAGATCACACGCCGCGCAGTGAAGACGTCGCCGCTGGCTCGAAGAAAAAGAAGGTCGTGGCCCCTACCAGGACTACGACTGCGTCGGCACGCCGCCATTCGAGAAACGCCGAGTAAATTCCGCGCTTGCGTCGCCGAGATCCGTCGCTTCACGGGGAAGCGTCGATCACATCTGCAGCGTCAATCTTTTATCAGCGTCACTTTGTCCGCTACGTTGTCGCCGCCGACTTTCGTGTAGTGGACGCGGACTTTTTGGTTCGTCGTTAGCGCGGGCGTTTCGATCGTTTTGCCGTCGGTATCGGCGTAGGCCACGTTTTTCGCCAGCTTGAATTGGACCGGTTCGTTCGGGGCCAGCGTCGTCAGGACAAGGGAGGTCGCCGTGTATTCCTTGATTGTTCCCGTCATCTCGGCTCCGGCTTTCGGGTCGGGACTATTGCTGGTGGGCTGAGCATAAGTAATCGCGGACGCCAACAGGGCAGCCGCACAAATAGAGATCCGTTTCTTCATAGACATATCGGCAGCGTTTCGCATGCCGCGGCGACGGCGGACGTGAGATTTGCGACGGCGCATAGCGCCGCGGCTACCGGCCGCCGAAGAATTTCTGCAGTTCGTCGTGAGGCGCGGCGTTTGTGAGGTCCTCGAAGGTTCCTTTCTCGATCAACTCTTTGGCCGCACGGATGAACCCGCCCCAAGCGGCGCGGGCGAACGCGCCACCAACGCTGACCCGGCGCGCGCCCAATTCCGCTGCGTCTTGCATCGTCAGGCCGATGGCGCCGCCAATGAGGATGTTCGACGGTTTCGGCGCGACGCATTCAATGATCGCCTTAATGTGATCGCGTTCCTTGAAACCCGGCGCGTACAGACAATCGGCGCCCGCTTCGGAATAAGCGACCAGACGCTTGATCACCTGATCGATGTTTTCGCGGCCGACGAGAAATCCTTCCGCGCGCCCGACCAGCACCACGCCGCTCCCGTCGATTGCTTCGCGCGCCGCGCGAATCCGCTCGACCGCAAGATCGACATCGTAGATCGGGCTCTTCTTTCGGTCGGCCGCGTCTTCAATTGAGAGACCAGCCACGCCGGTGGCGACGCACAGCTTTACGCTTTCGGCAACGTCATCCGGATCCTCGGCGTAACCATTTTCGAAATCTGCGTTCACGGGAATATCAACCGCCTCGACGAGTTCCTTAATATGCGCCAGCATCTCGTCGCGTTTCACCGCGCCGTCCGCCAACCCGCGCGAGAAAGCGAACCCGGCCGACGTCGTGGCGATCGCTTTGAAACCGAGCTCTTGCAGATATTTCGCGCTGCCAATGTCCCAGGGGTTGGGAATGGCGAAACAACCTTTTTCATGCAGGCGCCGAAAGTCGTTACGCTTGTCCTCGATTGATGGCATCGGTCCTTCGTGGTCTTCGCGCTCTTCGTGGTTAAATTCAAGCTGTGAAGCTGTTGAAAACGAAGACGGCGCGATTTGGCCAGGTGATGGAGAAATCGGGGAAACCGGAGGTCTACACTCTGTGGCAAAAACCGGCGCAAGATCGACATCTCCAATCGGCGATCAAAAATCATCGGGTGATGACGATCCAGAAAAGCGATGCCGGCACCGAGTTCGGCATGGTTGGCTTCAAGGAACGCAAAGGCGCGAGCTACCTGATGTTTCCCAAATCGCTGAAGCGATTTGAAGACAAGCGGATTGTCGGAATCAATTGGGACTTGGTGAAAAGCAAGTGATCGGTAGGGGAAGCGGTTCGCTTGCCCGGGACGCTAGCAGCGTCCCCTACAGGGTGTACATTCGCAGCGATGAGCGGGACAGTCGAGTTCACCCAGGAAGAGCGGGTCCGGTATTCGCGGCATTTGATGATGCCGGAGGTCGGAACTGAGGGACAAGGCAAACTCAAAGCGGCAAGAATTTTGTGCATCGGCGCCGGGGGACTTGGATCGCCGGCGGCGCTGTATCTGGCGGCGGCGGGCGTGGGGACGATCGGGATCGTCGATCTTGACGATGTCGATCTTAGTAATCTGCATCGCCAGCTTCTGCACGGGACGAAAGACATCGGGCGGAAGAAGCTCGAATCAGCGCGGAACCGGTTGCGCGACATCAATCCAAATGTCGACGTCGAGCTGCACCAATGCCGGCTCTCGAGTGCGAACGCGCGCGAGATTGTCGACCGTTACGATGTGATCGTGGACGGGTCGGACAATTTTCCGACGCGCTATTTGTCGAACGACGTTTGCGTGTTCGCGAAGAAACCAAATGTCTACGGCTCGATCTTTCGCTTTGATGGGCAAAGCAGCGTGTTCGCGCCGCATCTCGGCGGGCCATGTTATCGATGTCTGTTTCCCGAGCCGCCGGAGCCGGGCACGGTGCCGAGTTGCGCTGAAGCCGGAGTGCTCGGCGTGCTGCCCGGAGTGATCGGCACGGTGCAGGCGATCGAGGCGATCAAACTCATTCTCGGGATCGGCCAGACGCTGGTGGGCCGGCTGCTGCATTTCGACGCTCTGAAAATGAAATTTCGTGAATTCAATTTGCGACGCGATCCGCAATGCCCAGTGTGCGGCGACAATCCCACCATCACCGAGCCGATCGATTACGAGCAGTTTTGCGGAGTCGCATCGGCGGAAGCGACGGAGAGCATTCCGACGATCTCGGTGCAGGAGTTGAAACACAAAATCGATTCGAACAGAGCGATCATGATTCTCGATGTGCGCGAGCCGTTCGAGTGGGAAATCGCGCATATCGAAGGAGCGAAATTGATCCCGCTGGGCGAATTAGCGGACCGCATCGGCGAACTGCCGCGCGAAGGAGAGATTGCGGTGCATTGCAAAAGTGGCGTGCGCAGCGCGCGGGCGGTGGAACTGCTGCGGCGTAAGGGTTTCGCCAACGTGGTCAATGTCGCCGGCGGGATCGACGCATGGGCCGACGAAATCGACCCAGCGATGGCGAAGTATTAACGGTTGGAGACGGCGTGCCCTCACGCCGTTAAATTCAGAAGAAACACGCGGGCGGCCTGAGGGCAGGCCGTCTCCAAGAAACGTGAGCGAACATCGACATCTGGCGCACCTCGCGTCATTTCGAGATAATCCAATTGTTTTTCTGACTGCTTGCACTTATCGCCGAAGACAGATTCTCGCCGATGCGCGATGCCACGCGATCTTGCGTGGAATCTGGCAAAGATCGGCCGCGTCCGCTGGCTGGTATGTCGGCCATTACATCTTGATGCCGGACCATCTGCATCTCTTCGCGCGCCCAGCAATTGATGCGCGACCTATGGCGAGCTGGATAAAAATGTGGAAGGGCGTCAGCTCACGTCAGATCGCGAAAACGCTCGGAATTGAACCTCCGCTTTGGCAGGCGGATTATTTCGATCGTTATCTGCGCTCGAGTGAAAATTATTCCGAGAAGTGGCATTACGTTGAGCAGAACGCTGTGCGCGCGGGATTGGTAACGAGCGTCGACGAATGGCCATATCGCGGGAGTATTCACGACCTCATGTTTTGATGGAGACGGCGTGTCCTCACGCCGTTCGGTCGAGAACAAACAAGCGCGGCCTGAGGGCAGGCCGTCTCCAATTACGGCTTCAGCGCTTCAGCCAATTCGCTCGCGCTCGGCACATCGTTCCATTGCCGCAGCAACTGGCCATCTCGCCCGAAGACAAATACGCGGAACTCCGAAGCTGCGGCTCTGACGCCCAGCTGCGAGACGATGCTCCCGTCGAAATCGGCAACCGCGAAAACATCGAGGCGCGCCTCGCGTTGAATTTTTCTGCCGTCGTAGCGTTTTTGCAGCCGTCGTGCTTCGGCGTTGAGGCCTTGCCGAATCAGCCAGGTCGCCATCGCACGGGCGAGGCCGGGATACTTGCCGGTGAGATTGAGCACCGTGATCATCCGGTAATTTGGGTTGGCCAGGCAAAAATCCGGCACGCGATCGCCGACGTTGCGGGCTTTCGCCGTGTCGCCGCTGGTTGTCAGAACGAGCACCGTAATCCGGCCGTCAGCCGTGGAGACGCTGCGACCGTCTACGTCTGCCAGCTTGACGACATAAGCGCGGCCAGGGACGAGCGCAGCAGCCAGCGCCGCAACGGAAACCAAAAAGATTGGGACGCCGAAGAAAAAACGTGCGTGCTGGCTCATCACTAAGCACGTTGCCGACGATGAGCGGCGGCGGCAAATTTGGTGTTTCTTTGGCATTGTCGATCTTGCTCGGGTCTTTCTGCGGCTGCGAGCGAATGATGAGCTCGCGTGAGACGCAACTCGTCAAAGATGCCGAGGCCAAAACGATGCAGGGGAATTTTGCGCGCGCGATCAATCTTTACGAAGCGGCCCTTGATGATTCCGAAAACATTCGGAACGCGGAGATCCATTACCGGCTGGCGTTGATTTACGACGATAAAATGGATGATCCGCTCAACGCCCTGCATCATTTCAAGCGTTACCTCGCGCTCGCGCCGGAGGGACCGCGCGCGGCCGAAGTGAAGAAGTTCATGAAACGCGACGAGATCGCGCTGGCCACGAGTTTGTCCGGCGATTCGGTCGTGACGCGGGCGGAGGCGGCGCGATTGCGCAACGAGAATCTCACTCTGCGCAAGGAAGTGGAGCAGCGCGCGGCCAGGGCGCGCGACAGAGGACAAGCAGCCGAGCAAAGCGCTCCAAGCAAAGCGGAGCGCCGGACCTATGTGGTGCAATCGGGCGACACGCTCGCTTCAATTTCGCGCCGGTTTTATCATTCCTCTACGCGGTGGAAAGAGATTCTCGACGCGAACCGCAAAAGCATAGAAGATCCGGAGAAGTTGCGAGTGGGGCAGAGTTTAATCATCCCGTGAAATTGAGCCGCTCTCGCTGCAATAGTGCGACGGTCATAGACCGCCGCTACAGGAGCCAATGACAACAATGATCAGGCGCATTGCTCCGGATGTGGGCTGGCTGCCGGTCAGTTTCGCCAATGTGTATTTCATCGGACGGCCCGGCGCGCGCTGGGTGCTGGTGGATGCCGGTCTGCCGGGGCGCGCGAGCGAGATCGCCGAGGCAGCGGAAGCGCGTTTCGGCGCCGGCTCGCGCCCCGAAGCGATTCTTTTGACGCACGGCCACATGGATCACATAGGCTCGGCCAAAATGCTGGCCGAGAATTGGGATGTACCGATTTACGCGCATCCGCTGGAGATGCCCTACTTGACCGCCAAGTCGCCGTATCCGCCCAGCGATCCGACCGTCGGCGGGGCGACGGCATTTCTTTCGCGGTTCTGGCGCGCGGCGCCCCGCGATTTGCGTCCGCATGTGCGCGAGCTGCCCACGGGCAAAGTTCCCGGCGCGACTGGCTGGAAATGGCTGGCTACTCCGGGCCATTCGCCCGGTCACGTGGTGTTTTTTCGCTCGTCGGATCGCGTATTGATTGCCGGGGACGCCGTCGCGACAATTAATATGGATCGCTGGAGCGGGCTGTTAACCGGGAAACAAGTGCTGGCCCGGGCCGGTTCGCCGTTCACGTGCGATTGGTCGGCCGCGCGCTCGTCCGTTATCGAACTGGCAAAACGGCGACCGAATGTAATTGGCTGCGGTCACGGTGTTCCGATGTCGGATCCGAAACTGCCGGAGCGAATGGAAAATTTCGCGCGGCGTTTTCGCGCGCCCAGATCGGGCCGTTACGTAGGCCAACCGGCGCGGACGGATGAAAACGGAATTGTCGATCTTCCCCCCGCGCCATTCGACCCGGTGCCGTTCGCGACCGTCGCTTCGCTCGTGCTGGTGGGGATCGCGCTGGGCGCGGGTTGTCTCGAGGATCGGGAGCGGCGTTAGACGACGCGTCGCTCCACAACCTATCGTTTGTCGGGTTGACCAACCGGTGAGGCGAGCGGCCGCGGCGCCTTCGGTTTAATCAATTCCGTGGGCGAGGTGGTTTTGTCGCGCAGCAGATCATTCGTCTTGTCTGGCGTAATGATAACTTTCTGGCCAGGCGCCGGAGTTGCATTCTTGAGCAAGAGAAGCAATTGACCGGAATCGGTCACGTTGATGGCGCGCGTTTTCCTGGTGCCGTTAGCAGTGTTTTGCGCTTCAGCTCTGCCTTCTTTGATATCGCTCTGCACGCTTGGGTCGTATTCGCTCGAGCGCGTGGTATGCCCGCGCGGCGCGACGCGCGGTGTCGGTGAAGGAGCGGGCGATCGGGTCCGTTGTTTCTTCGTGGGCGCGCCGGGCGGCGGAGTGGGACTGGGTGTAGGCGTGGGCGGAGGCGGAGTTGGTGTAGGAGTAGGCGGCGGTGTGGGCGTGGGCGTAGGTGGAGGCGTTGGTGTGGGCGTGGGCGGAGGACTCGGAGTTGGGGTTGGCGGCGGAGTTGGCGTGGGCGTGGGGGGAGGACTTGGAGTTGGAGTTGGTGGTGGAGTTGGTGTGGGCGTGGGCGGAGGACTGGGAGTTGGAGTCGGCGGCGGAGTTGGTGTGGGCGTGGGTGGAGGACTCGGAGTTGGAGTTGGTGGCGGAGTTGGTGTGGGCGGCGGCGTTGGCGTCGCGGTAGGTGGCGGGGTTGGGGTGGCCTCCGGAGTGGCCGTGGGTTGCGGCGTCGCCGTGGGTCGCGGTGTGGCCGTCGGCCGAGGTGTGGCGGTCGGCCGAGGGGTCGGAGTCGGTGTTTCCCGCGGACGCGCGGCGGCAGCCTGGTCGAGCGTGTCGAGATTAGTGGGATCGACCAGACGCACCAAGGTTCCGGCACCGAAAATAATCAGGTTCGTGTCAATGAATTTGCCGCGAGCCTTAGCCTCGATTTGATTGCGCGCTTCGGTCAGCATCAGCGGTTCACTGGGGAGCGGCGGCCGCATGGTGACCAGGAGCGAAGTGTGAATGAGCCGCTCAAGATCGACATCCACCGGGTCACTCAAACTGGTTGCATCTGGACGGACAATGACCATTTGGCCGGGATGAATGAGCACCGATTCGCCCAATCGCCCGCGCAGATAAAGACGCGCGACGCCTTCCAGGCTGATGAATTTGATATAGGCGTTGCGGTGATATTCGAGCAGCACGGTGGTGCCGCTGATCGCCGCGGTTACCGCCGCGGTAGTGATTTTGGCGCCGCCGGCGCCTTTCGGCACGTAGAGGAGCATGGCGCCGCCTCCCAGCTCCATGTTGCGGGTGCCCTGGTCGAAACTGAAGATCGTGTTCGCGCCGAGACGCGCGATGGTCCGATCGGTGAAGGTCAACTCGCTGCGTGAATCGGCGCCGGTGCGCACGGCCGTGCCCTCGCGCACGTTGTCATTAACGGCGGCGGGCCGCGGCGCCGCTTGCGAGGGAAGCAACTGCACCTCACGGATGATCTGGGTGACGGTGGCCTCCTTCAACTGGGCGGCGATTGTCGATCTTGCGATGGCGAGCAGCGAGGCGACAACGGACAGGATGCATGCAAACAAAAGCACGACCTGAAGGCGCAGCGAGGTTTTCATAATTAGAAACTAAAGGACAAGGAAACCAAGCCGCCAACATTTGCCACATCATAATCGAAGCGGCTGTGGTCCGAGCGGTTCGCCCCAAACGTGCTAATGGCGCTGGCCGACCACCAATTTGTCACCCGATAAGTTGCCCCGGCCGCGAAGATAAACCCGACATCAGTGCGATCGTCGCCGTAATAGTCGCGCACCGCAATGCGACTCGCCGTGTCGATCGAGAACGAACGGCTCACGTGAACCGAGTAGCCGACAAATGCCTCGTAATCGTTGCGACGCGGGTCGTCCCGGTCGGCGGCAAAGGCAATGTTCATATTGCCGCCAACTGAGATCTGCTGGGCGCGGCCGAATCGGAACGGGAATTCAGCGCCGAGATTGATCGAGTGGCTGGAAAAGAAATCGTCGTTCAGCTGGTCGGAGAAGGTCAGCCGGTTAAAATCATATCTGCCGTAAAGAATAAGATTGTGACACTGGGGAAGATAATAAGTGAGCCCGACCTGAGTATCGAAGCTGCCGAAATCAAAACGGTTGAGCCGATTGTAATAAAAGAACTGCTGGTGCGCGTCGATCAAGCCGTAAAGCGTGCGGGTAAGCCGCGGCTGGTAAAAAAGGCCAATTGCCGGGGTGACGAGAAAATCGTCCATTTCATTGTCGTGACTCAACGAGACATTTGAGGTGTAAAAGAACGGCGCGGCAAACGCGACGGTGAACGGGCGGTATTCTTCGGAGCGTTTCAGAATTTCCTGTGCGCCGAGGTCGGCATCATTCGGGCTGGCCGCGGCATGGCCATCATCGACGCCGTTCGGTGCGACGGTCGGGAGAAAGGGCGCTTCTACCTGCGCCTGCGCGCGAAACAACTGGGCGCGATCGACGTCGGCCGACGTCTGCGCGTGGCTGGGAACGGCCAGACCTAATGCGACGAACGCCGCCACGACCACGCAATTGGAACGAAGGGTTGCCACAATGAGCCGCGCTCCGCGCGCGGCCCGATCCTTTTGCCGGGCAACGCTCAGTTGGTCAAGCAGTTATTCGTCACGCCGGTCTCGTTCGATCAGCTCATGAGGGGTCGAGGAGATGGCGTTGCCACGGGACAAGCAAGCTGGCGGCGCGTGTTTCATCGGCAGCGATCGCGTCCAACGTTGCCCGCGGCGCGATGAAGGCCGGTTCCAGCCCCAACTCCTTGGCCGCGCGATCCCGCCGCCGCCGCAATTCTTCGCTGCGGCGCACCGCCTGCGCGGTTGGGCGCGTGCCGAAGCGCCGCCGCGAGGCCGGCCATTCTGCTTCGGACAACTCCAAGCCAGCTCGCGCGGCGTTACGAAACGCGGCGCGACGGCGCGGCGAGAAATGGTGAAAGTCGGGCACTTGGTCGGAAGCAAAATGCTGGGCCGCGCGCAAAAGGTCGTCGTTTTGCAGAATATGGAACGGCGGGCGATCGGCGCGGGCGGCTTCTTCTTCCCGCCAGCGCCACAGTTCTCGTAGCACGGCCGCAGCGCGACCGCGCAGCGCGCCCGAGCCGGAGACGCGCCAGACATCGTCCTCGTCGCGCACGCGGGAGACAGCGGCCTGTTCGCGCGCGCGCTCACACGATTGTCGAAACCACTCGAACCGGCCCAACGCTTGCAGTTCCTTTTCCAGCCGATCGGCCAAGGGCAAAAGATAATGCGTGTCGTTGATCGCGTACTCGATCATGCGCCGGGGCAGCGGACGCCGGCCCCAGTTGGCTTTTTGCGAACCTTTCGCCAGCTTGAGGTCGAAATAGCGCTCAATCAGCGCGGCCAGACTGAACTCGCGAATCCCGAGCAGCCGGGCGGCGATGACGGTGTCAAAAACCTGGCGCGCGACAAAATTCAGGCTTCGGCGCAACAACCGAAGATCGAAATCGGCGCCGTGGAGCACGATTTCTTTATCCGCGAGCGCGGCGCAGAGTGGCGCAAGATCGACATCGGCGAGAGGGTCGACGACAAAGTCTCCCTCAGGAAGGCTGATCTGGAGCAGACAAAGCTTTTCCCGGTAGGAGTGGAGACTATCGGCTTCGGTATCGACGGCGATGCGATTGTGCGGCTCGATTTCCGCCAGCAGCTTCGAGAGCTGCGCGACGGAATGGATCGGCGCAACTAGAGGATTGGCCGCTCGCGCATTTTCGCGGCCGACGTTTTTTGTCATTCCGAGCGAAGTCGAGGAATCTCTCACTGTTCAACGATCAGAGATGTCTCGACTTCGCTCGACATGACAAAGAGTGGATGCTGCGTCATCGCAATCCGCTGAGCAACAATTCCGCATTCGTCTTGGTCGCGTGGAGATTGTCGATCAACTTTTCCATCGCCTCGATCGGAGGCAGCGCGGCCATGGTTTTGCGCAGGAGCTGGACCCTTTCCCATTCGTCCGGATGATAAAGCAGGTCCTCGCGCCGGGTGCCCGATTGCAGAACATGAATCGCGGGATAAAGCCGTTTCTCCTGGAGCGCGCGGTCGAGATGCAGTTCCATGTTCCCGGTCCCTTTGAACTCTTCAAAGATCAGCTCGTCCATGCGGCTGCCGGTTTCGATCAGCGCGGTGGCGAGAATGGTGAGGCTGCCGCCTTCCTCGACGCTGCGGGCCGAGCCGAAAAATCTCTTCGGTTTGATCAACGCCTTGGCCTCGACGCCGCCGGACATGATGCGGCCCTTGCCCGACTGCAGATTGTTATAGCCGCGCGAGAGCCGCGTCAGGCTGTCGAGCAACACGACCACATCTTTTTTGAGCTCGACGAGACGTTTGGCCCGCTCCAGCACGATTTCGGCAACCTGCACATGGCGCTGCACGGTTTCATCGAAGTTTGAATGATAAATCTGGCAATCGATTTCCCGCTCAAGATCGGTCACCTCTTCCGGACGTTCGTCGACGAGGAGCAAGATGAGCACGATCTCGGGATGATTCACGCGAATGGCCCGGGCAATTTCCTTGAGGAGAATGGTCTTGCCGACCCGGGGCGGCGCGACAATTAACCCACGCTGGCCGCGCCCGAGCGGCGCAAGCAGATCGATCGCCCGCGCACTGATCGAATTCGTCTTTGGATTTTCGAGCATGATCCGGCCCTGCGGAAATTGCGGGGTGAGCTTCTCGAAATCGGTCGGCGCGCGCCATTGATCGGCCGGCTGCTCTTCAATGCTTTTGACCTGATCGAGCATGAGCGATTTCTCGCGTTCGCGCGGGAGCCGAAGTGTGCCGCCAAGATGCTGACCCGGGCGCAGTTGAAACTGCTCGATGGTGGCACGCGGCACGCACACGTCTTGTGGAACGGGCAAAAAGTTCAGCTCCGGCCAGCGCAGCAGAGCAATGGAATCACTCGTCTGGTCGAGAAAACCACGGGCGGTGACAGCCGCGCCGTGCTGCAGAGCGGCGCGGACAAGATCGACAATATGGTAATGACGTAAACGCGCCGGTTGGAGGCGGAGATCAAATTGTCGGGCGAGGGTATCGAGCTGTTCGCCGGAGAGCTGGTGCAACTCGTTAAGATCGAGCGATGGAACTGTCGCCGGGATCGCTGACCCCGGTCCGCTGTCCTCGACTGCGGCTACCGGGTGCTCGGTCGCGTTTTCCGTTGTCAGGCTTTCGTCCATGTTTGGTTGCGCCAAAGATCGACGAGCCGATTGGCCTGTTCATGCAACAGCCCGGTCGGACCGTTGTTCCAGATGACGTAATCGGCGCGTTGGACCTTTTCGGCGAGCGGCAGTTGGGACTGGATCATCTGGCGAGCACTTTGTTCGTCGATGGAACGGTCGCGCAGACGCTGCAATTGAACATGACGCGAGCAGCCGACCACCACGACGCGGTCGCACAGGTTTTCGCCGCCGGTCTCATAAAGAAGTGGAATATCGGCAAAGAAAAAGTCGGGTGAATTTCGATGCTTTTCCGCCTCCGCGCTCCATTGGCGGCGGATACGCGGATGAAGGATTTGTTCGAGCGCGCGTTTTTTGGCAGCGTCGCGAAAGATTATCGCGCCGAGGGCGGGGCGATTCAAGTCGCCCTCTTCGGAAAACACCCCGCTGCCAAACCTCTCCCGGATTGCGGTTTTGACTTCGGCAAGATCGACAAGTGCGTGCGCCGCGGCATCAGCATCGAAAATTTTGGCCGCGGGCATCAACCGGCCGAGGTATTGGCAAAAGGTGCTTTTGCCCGTTCCGACTCCGCCAGTGATTCCAATAGCCGGCATCGCCTGAAGGTTAACGGATTTGCATCGCGGGGAAACCGCGCCGCGGCGCCCCGAAAGCCTGCGGGGATTCTGGGCAGCGCTCGATGCGCAACCTAGCCGTTGGCGACGATGCGGGCGGCCTGACTCGGATCGCTCCCGATCGTCACGCTCACTTTCATTTTCGGCTTTAGCTGAGCAATGGTTGCGCGCTGGCCGTTGACTGTGATCTCGGTGAATTTGGTCACGAGATAGCTGCGACTGGTCGCGTCCAACACCTTGCCGCCTTTGTCGGCAACCGTTTGGGTGGTGACGGTGATTGAAGTGGCCGTAACCTCGGAAATCACGGTGACGACATGAGTGGGTGTAGGCGTGCCGCGCGGCTTGACGGAAATCCCGTCGACGGGAACCGCAAGGAGACCGAGAAGGGACGCGAGGCAGGCGAGACGAAGCACCATGGAAGATTTTTTGGTCGCCATTACTTCTTGTACAATGGCGTCTCGGGAAGGCTCGGCGGAATTAACTCTTCCTCTTCTTCCTCGGTCTGGTTGAGCGGTTGACCGGCCGGATTGACCAGGCGCGCGGTCACGAAGATGATCAAATTACGTTTGATGTGTTGATCGACATTGGTTCGAAAGAGGCGGCCGACTAGCGGGATGTCGCCGATGATCGGTGTGCGATCTTCGGTTTTTTGGACGTCTTCGCGCATCAACCCGCCAAGCACGACGGTTTGACCATCCCAGACGCTAACGCTGGTGGTGACCTTGCGGGTGCTGAAGATCGGCTGGTTGATCACGTTTTGAGTGAGAAGAACAGGCGCCGAAACGGTGATGCCGGCGACAGTGTTTACACCGATGGCGAAAATCGGGCTGCCATAGTTGATGAAGCCCTCGAACTCGACGACCTGAGGCACGAGATTGAGGTCGACGGTGACACCATCAGGGCCGACCACTGGTTCGACTTCCAGGGTGACACCGGTATTTCGGGTTTCAAAACTCTGCGGAGTAGTCGGAGTAACCACTACCGGAACGACACCGTTAACGACCGTAGAGGTGCTGCTGCTGATCGATGGAACCTGGGGCGGTGTGAAGTTCGTGGGATAACGAAATTCTCTGACGATTTCGATCACGGCGCGCTGCCCGCTCTTGGTCGTGACTTTTGGCGCAGAAAGCAGGTCGATCCCTTTTTTCTGGTTGAGCGCCCGGATGAGCACCTGGAATTGCGGGTCGGTGAAAACTCCGGCCAGACCAAAGATCCCCGGCGCCGCGCCGGCCGGCGTCGGAAACAAGAGCGCGTCGATGGCGTTCGCGCTGATGGCGAAGGTGCCACTGCGGTTGCCTGCGGTCACCGGGCCGCCGCCCGTGCCGGCCTGGTTGAAAAATTGATTTTGGAAAGGTGTGTTCGGACTGGCAACGACGTTTCCATTGTCGCTGACAAACGGGAAGGTACCGATCTGGCCGTTATCGACCGTTCCACCGCCACCGAAGAGTTTGTGGCCGGCGATGTTAAATGGACCAACCAACCAATCGAAGCCGAGTTCCTTCAGGTTGTTCTGGGTGATCTCGATGAATTTCGATTCGATCTCGACCTGTTTCGGCCCGGCAATGCTGGCCTGTTCAACCAGAGCGTCAACCAGCTCCAGGTTGTCGGCGGTATTGCGCACGATGAGACGGCTGCTTTGAGGCAGGAAATTCGCGCTCGCGCCCGGCGGAAAGGGCACGCCCTGACTCTCGAGAAAGTCCCTCGCGTTTTCGCGACTGATCAACTGCGTTCCGCCGGTCGATTCGACCGTGTCCTTGGCCGTGCCTTGCACGGCGGAGACCGATTGCCGGGCCGCGGCCGGTTGGGCGCCTTTGCCCCCCGCCGTCGTGTTGGCGAGCGCGGATGGGCCCACGTTTACCGTGGTGCTAATGAAACCGGGCGGGACCCGATATTCTTTCGTGATCAGATCGGCACTTTGCTCACTGATCGGGATGATGGAGACGGCATAGGGTTCGACCTTCACCTTCAATCCGGCCTGGGCGGCGATGTAGCGCAACGCTTCACCGAGCGGGATTTGACTGAGCGAAATCGTGATGCGTGCCTGGCCGGGAGAGATTGCCGCTGCTGAGACCACGGCGGGGGCAATGATGGGACGCGCCTGAACCGGGGTTGTCTGCGGCACCGCCGCGCCTTCGGCCGGCGGGACCCCGCCGCCCGGCGTAATGGTTGGGGCCGCCACTGCGGCTTCGACCGGCGTCGAGGGCGCGGCAACCTGGCCAAGCGGCACCAGCCGCAGCACGATATCTACACCTTTCTTGCCGTCGGTGGCCGGATCGTTGGCGGCGGCCTGCTGTCGAATGAAATCAATCGCTTCACGAATACTGGCATCGCGAAACTCAATCCGCGGAATGATGATTGTGTTCAGCTTGGTATTGATGCGCGCCGTGCCAGTGGCATCACGCGTGAACGCTTCGCCCATCGGGCCGGCGACCTGACCGTAGCGGTGGACCGGTTGTTCCCAGCCCTTTTCGACCGCCCAAAGCTGACGTGCCCGGGTCTCATTATAGGCTTCCTCGGCGTATTTGTATTTGATGTTGTCCAGTCGCTCCTCGCCCCGACGCGCGGCGGTGTTGTAGGGGTCGAGGGCAAGGACCTGCTCGTATTTTTTATGGGCAAGATCGTAGCGGCCGGCCTGGTAGTAACCTTCGGCATCGGCGAGCAGTCGTTTCACCTCCTCGACCTTGGACAGAAATTTTGGACCCATCGTGCGGCTAACGGTTGTCTCGCGCGTGCTGACGCTTGTGCCGGCGACGCTCAGGCCGCTATTGCCGTTACCGAGAGTGGCCAGTAGATCCGACGCCGCCCGGCAGTTCGGATTGTAACGTTCGTCGAGAACCTCCCGCAAAATCGCTTCGGCTTCAGCGTTTTTACCCTCGGCGACGCGCTGTTCGGCCAGTTTGACGCCGCTCTCGCAAAAACCGCGCAGCGCTTCGTCGTGCGAATTGCCCGAAACCACGGCATCGGGAAGAAGATTGACCGCGGTGCGAAACTCCTCGTGGGCCGTGGCGTAATCGGCTTTGGACATGGCGCGCTGGCCGCGTGCGATGGCTTCTTTCCCCTGGGGCAAAGCGGCCTGGCGCCGGGCGACTTCCCGTTCGGCCACGCTTTGCACGTCGTCCTGGGCAAAGACGATCAGGCAAATCGATAATTGAAAAACCGACATCAAGCCGGTCACGAATATCTTGCGAATGCTGGAGCTTGTTCTCATGAGCGTAATAGGGTTAAGGGCTGAGCAAACCGATGTCGATCGGCTTATCGGGGTCTCGAGTGTTCACGATTACCGCCTTGGTCGGCTGCACGTCGACAAGCTTATATTTGATGTCCTCTATGGGTTTCAATGAAAATTGTTGGTCTCTTCGGACGATGAAATCCCGCGCCGGCGCCGTGCATGGCCAGGAGTATTCGAAGGTGACGACCGACTCGGGCGAGATGGCCACCTTCTCCTTGACCAGATTGAGTTGCTCACTGGTCTCTTCGTGCTGCAGCGTGAGCTCCGATACGTCCACGGTTGTGCCGTATTGATTCGCCGTGAACTTGGGCGTGAACTTGACGATCTTGAATCGTGTCCCGGAAATGGTCTCGCCGATTCTGAGAAACTGGGTCGGTTCGGCGAGGTCGATTGTGTTGATGGCGTAAGTGTCGCCTACCCAGGAGGAGAAAATCAGCCGGAACGGTTCTTCGCTGAAGGACTTCATCTTCAATTTGCTCATATAATCCGGATGCGAACTGCGCTCGATCGGATTGGTGCGCCCCTGCCATTCCTCCAGGTTATTGAAGCCGTCGCCGTCGGGGTCCTGGCTCAGGACGTCGGCGTCGGCAATGGGCAATCCAAATGTCTCCAGCCATTCATTCGGCACCGGCGGATGCACTTCGGAGGTCTTGAGTGTAACCGGCAAACCTTCCGGGCCGATGAAATGTTTGTCCGGGACGAACAGCCCGGCCTGGCCGCGAAACGCCCATTGCGCCGGTTGCTGCAGTTTTTCCTGGGCCCGGGCCAACTCGACCGCTTCGCGCGGCGGCGAAGCTTTCTTGGGAGTGACGCCGATTCCCTGCCGGGCGGCGAAATCGCTGCCGAAGCGAGCGGCGTTGCGCGCGATCGAGATCGAACACCAAAGCAGCAGCAGCGCTACGATGGCGACCGCGACGCGCTCATAATGTCTACGCAACCATTCCATCGCTAAAACTTGAACCTCAGCATCTCGACCCGCACCGATGCCTGCACGTGTTCGTTACCCACAATGAATTTCAACGCGCCCCCCGCCACCGGAGCGGGGGTTGCCGCCGGTGCCGGAGTTGTCCCCGCTCCCCCGGTGGCGGCTTCCGAACCTTCGCGCGGCGGGCCTTTCTCCTTCTCGTTTCGGACATAAAGCGTGCGGATGATGTAAAACTGCTGACTCGAGCTGGCGATCTGGTTCAGGACTTTGCGCGCGACCGCGGGCGCGGCCGTAAAGCTAAGATCGACAACGTTGCGCTCGAACACGTCTCCACCAGGGGGCGCGCTCTTGCCCCCGGCCGGCGCAGGCGTCGGTGTGGTGGCGCCGCCTTCCTCGCGCAGCTTCGTCCGTTTCAAGGCGGTGACGCCGTCCACGCGCGCGTCGATCATGATGTTCATCAACAACGCAATCTGGGAAAGCTGCTGGCCGAGCAACGGCGCGGCCGCCGCACTGGGCAATGACGAGGCGAACTCTTCGAAGCCCATGTAAAACGTGCGCGGCAATTGCACTTTGTTGACACGAGCTTTCTCCATCGTGGCCAGTGTTACCTGGCGCAGACGCGATTGAAATTCATTCGGCGCCAGCGGCGCGATCGGCAGCATCCGCACTTTCAAGTCCTGCTTCATCTTCTCGATGCCGGCGGTGTAATCCTCGAAGTAGAACTTCATCTTTTCGTAATTGGAATCGCTCGGGAACGGATCGAGTCGTTGCAGGCGGTTCTTGTCCGCCGCCGCCTGCTCGAAGCGCGCACTCGCCTCATTGAAAGCGGCGCGCGCGCGCCAGACAAAAAAAAGCGCCAACAATGTCGCCCCGCCGAAGAGGAGGAGAAATGTGCCCAGCCAGCGGTTTTGCCTGAACCAGCTCATGGCAAGGGGAACGGCGTGCGCAAATCCAGGCGCAGTTCGTAGGGGAAGGCCCACTCGGTATTGTTCGGCAGACTCGATTTGATCACGCGCGCCTGCTCGCGCGGGTCGATCGCGAAATAACGCGAGTTCACCAGGTTGCGAAAATAATCCACCACCACCTGCTCCTGCTTTGGATTGAACAAGTAAAGACCGCGCACCAGAATTCCGTCGATCGCCGGGCCGCTCGTTCCGCCGGCTTTACGCGGCGTAGCCGCCGGCGCCGGCGTGGAGCCAATCTCGCCCACCCGTTTCTCTTCCACACCGACGGGAGTCCCGCCCGACATCGGCAGCAATTCCGTGATCCAGATGTTTTCCGGCGGGAGCCGCTCGTTAAGATCGTCGAGGATTTGCAGCCAAAAGCTTCGCTCATTGATCGCGGAAATGAGTGGTTTGGCCACGACATCCAGCGCGGTGATCTGTTTGCGGAGTTTTTCAAACCGCAGTTCCTGTTCGCGCATCGTTTTGATCTTGGGCTGGAGCTGCTGCGTGCTTTGCTCGGCCACCGCGCTGGCGCGCGTGTAATAAAAACCCCAGCCCGCCAGCATCAGGACAACACCCACCGCGGCCGCGACCAGCCAGGGCCGGCGCTTATCCAGTTCCTGCGCGCGCATCACGCTGGCCGGGCTCAGGTTGAGCTCCATCGGACAGGCGGTAACCGCCCGCAGCCCGAGACCGACCAGCTCGCCTAACAAATGGGCCGAGCGCGCGAGCTCATCGGCCGAGGCACTTTCGGCCACGGCCACGTTGCGCAGAGGATTGAGAAACTCGATCGGCACCTGCAATTTTTCCTGGAAAAACTCGCGCATGTAAGGCGTGCTCGCGCTTCCGCCGCAGAGGAAGACACGCTCCGGCCGGCCGCCCTGCTGTTGCGCGCGGTAATGGCTGATTGAACGCATCAGTTCCCCGTGCAGCCGCGTCATCGTGCCGCGCACGATTTTCGAGGCGCGCGCGACTTCGGGATCGCGCGGCTCGGCGTAGGAGCCGCCCAGGCTGACAAAGGCGTGTTTCTTTTTGCGTTCCTCAGCCTGGGCAAAAGGCTCGCCAAATTCCTTGGCGATCGCCGCCGTGATTGAGGTGCCGCCGATTGGCACGCTGCGCGAAAAAACTTTGCCCGGCTCGATAAAGAGCAGGTTGGTGGTGCGCGCGCCGATATCGACTACCAGAGAACAGCCGGTCAGCTCGGCGTAGTTGTAGCGGAACGCGTTGTAGAGCGCCATCGGTGCAACATCGACAATCGACGTGCGCAGCCCACTCTCCTGCACGGCGCGATTGATCTCCTCGAGCAGATCCGCCTTGATCGCCACCAGCACCACCTCGATCTGGTCGTCGCCGCCCCCGCCCACCAATTGATAATCCCACACCACTTCGTCGATGGGGAACGGCACATTCTGCTGCGCCTCAAAGGCGATGATCTTCTCGATCTTCTCCTGTTCCACCGAAGGCAGCTTGACGAAGCGCGCGAAAACCGATTGCCCGGGGGCGGCATAATTGACCTGGCCGCGCTTGACGCGCAGGCCGTACATCATTTCACGCAGCGCGTCCGCGATCCGTCCCGCGCGGATCGCTTCGCCGGCCGGATCGGCCAGCACTTCGCGCAACGCATAGTCGCGCAAGACCAGACCGCCGTGGGGCTGGGTGCGAAACTCAGCCAACCCGATCGTTTGCGACCCAATATTGAGACTGAGGATTTGCGCAGCCGCCGCCATGAATACCGTTTAGCGCCCCGAGGTTTTTATTTGCTCGTAACGATCCCAGAGCAACGGCGCAAACGGTGTCTCATTCTTGTTCAAAAGCAAACCGGAGTTCGCCGGCAGCGCGGCATACCACTGCGGCTGCGAGCGGGCCAGACTCAGTTCGTCTTTGACCACGCCCTGTTGGACGATTTGCACGGCTACGTTTTGCACGGAGTTGGGCGCCAGCGCGCGATTACCGGCATAACGCGCGACCACCCGCGGCGGCATGTAAATGACCGAGCGTCGGTCGCGACCCGCCGCCACATTGACGTGCGTCACCTCGCCGGTGAAAAGGTTGCCGTTGAAAAGCACATTGTATTTGACCGTAAGCTGATCGGTCAGGGCCGGCGTCGCGGCAAATTCCACTTCCACTTGCAACCAGCGATTGGTCTCGGTGGCGGGGGTGGCGGGCGGACGCGGATCGCCGCCGGCCACGGCAAATTGTGGCGTCACGACAAACGTCGGCTCGATGCGGGTAATTTGAAATTCCCTGGCGCTACGCACCTGGGCCGGCAGCATTACCGGCACGAGCAGGAACAATAACAAAGTTAACAGGCGAGATTTCCATTTCATAAGCAGATGTCGATCTTGTGTTGACTTACTCGGAGCGTTCTAACGACTCCCGAAAATAATCGATCGTTTTCCTGATTCCCTCCTCAAAACTAACGCGCGGCTCCCAGCCGAGCACTTTTTTCGCCCGCGTAATGTCCGGTTGCCGCACCTTCGGATCATCCACCGGCAGCGGCCGGTATTCAATTGTCGATCTTGTCCCGGTGATGCGGATGATTTCCTCGGCGAATTGTTTGATCGTCATTTCGCGCGGGTTGCCGAGGTTGACCGGTTCATGGAAATCGCACATCGCCAGCTTGAAAATCCCGTCGATCAAATCGCTCACGTAGCAAAAGGAACGTGTCTGAGAGCCGTCTCCGAAGACGGTGAGCGCTTTGCCGTTGAGCGCCTGGCCGATGAACGCCGGCACTACCCGGCCATCGCGCAAACGCATCCGCGGCCCGTAAGTATTGAAGATGCGCACGATTTTGGTGTCGATGTGATGATAACGGTGATATGCCATCGTCATCGCTTCGGCGAACCGCTTCGCTTCATCGTAAACGCCGCGCGGGCCGATCGGGTTGACGTTTCCCCAGTAATCTTCCCGCTGCGGATGCTCGAGCGGATCGCCGTAGCATTCCGAAGTCGACGCCAGAATAAATGCCGCCTTTTTGTCCTTGGCCAAACCGAGCGTGTTGTGCGTTCCGAGCGCGCCGACCTTCAAGGTCGGGATCGGCAACTCGAGATAATCGATCGGGCTGGCCGGTGAGGCGAAATGGAATACGTAATCGAGTTTCTCTTCCGGCAAGAAAATGAAATTCGACACATTATGTTTGATGAACTTGTAGTCCTTGTTCCCGGCCAGGTGGCCGATGTTCGCCGTATTGCCGGTGATGAGATTATCAATCGCGATGACGCGGTGGCCTTCGGCCAGAAGCCGATCGCACAGGTGCGATCCTAAAAAACCGGCGCCGCCAGTGACAACCGAAACGGGCTGAGAAGCTTTGCTCGCCATCGCGCGCTTTATCTAAGGGTTCGATCAAAAATTGCGAGCAGAAACATCCGGTTGCATCTGTAGCGGCGGTCTATGACCGTCGCTCGAATTAAAAATAGTGCCACGGTCATAGACCGCCGCTACAAAACTAGAACTCATGCGCATTCTCTCGGCCATTCAACCCAGCCGCGTGCTCCACGTCGGTTGTCATTTCGAGCGAAGTCGAGAAATCTCTTACTGTGCAAAACCGCAGATAACAAAGTGAGATCCTTCGACCCATTCGACTGTCGCTCAGGGCAGGCTTTCGCTCAGGATGACAGGTAAGAACATGCGCATTTTATCCGGCATCCAGCCCAGCGGCGCGCTGCACATCGGCAATTACTTCGGCATGATGCGCCCGGCCATCGCCCTCCAGGCGGAGGGCGAAGCGTTCTATTTCATCGCCGATTATCACGCGCTCACCAGTCTGCGCGATGCCGAGGCGCTACGGCAAAACTCACGCCGCGTCGCGCTCGATTTTCTTGCCTGCGGTCTTGACCCAGAGAGTGCCGCTCTATTTCGACAATCCGATGTTCCGCAAGTGACTGAGCTGGCCTGGATTTTATCCACGCTTGCCCCGATGGGCCTGCTCGAACGCGCGCATTCTTATAAAGACAAGCTCGCCCGCGGCATGTCGCCCATGGTCGGGCTGTTCAGCTATCCTATTTTGATGGCGGCCGACATCTTGATCTACGACAGCGATGTCGTTCCAGTCGGCAAAGATCAGAAGCAACACATCGAGATCACGCGCGATCTGGCGGGAAAAATCAACGAGACCTACGGCGACGTTTTCAAACTGCCGGAGCCGCGCATCCATGCCGCCACCGAAGTGGTGCCCGGCATCGACGGCCAGAAGATGAGCAAAAGCTACGGCAACAACATCGACATCTTCGGCGAGGAAAAGGAAACGCGAAAACGCGTCATGAGCATCGTGACCGATTCGAGCGCTGTCGAGGCGCCCAAAGACCCGGCAAGATCGACAATCTTCAAGCTTTACTCCCTCTTCGCCTCCAAAGCTGAGACCGCCGAGATGCGTAATCGATTCGAGAAAGGCGGCACCGGCTATGGCGAATTCAAAAAAGAGCTGTTCGAAAAACTCTGGGACTACTTCGCCCCGATGCGTCAACGACGCGAAGAAATCCTCCGCGACAAAACTTACATCGACAACGTCCTCGGCCGTGGCGCCGAGCGCGCCAATCAAATCGCCGGCCAGGTAATGAAACGCGTGCGCAGCGCTGTCGGTTTGTGAGGCGTTTCGCTCGCTGCTATAAATAGAAACGTGAAAGCGAAGAAAGGCGTCCGCGTTTTAGGGAGCGGGCCGCGAGGCTCATCTTGGGAACGCTTTAATCGCCTCCAGAAAACGGCGAACACTCTCGCGGGCGGCCTGCGCGAGCCCAAAGGGGTCCACCGGTTCAAGACTTGGCAAGAATTCAACGAATGGAAAACCAAGTACCAAGTCCAGGGCGGACACCAACCCAAAACGATCTCATAAGCCTTTGCCGGGCTTTAAACGAACAGGGCGCGCGCTATCTGGTTATCGGTGGATTTGCCATCAATTACCACGGCTTTATCCGCGCGACCGAAGACATCGACATCTTGATCGACGCCGATCGCGACAACCAGCAGCGCGTAAAAAAGGCGCTCGAGATCCTACCGGACAAGGCAATTCTCGAACTCGGAGAGGACGATTTCGGCGAATACACCGTCGTGCGCGTGTCGGACGAAATCCTGGTCGACGTAATGACCGCTGCCTGCGCGATCGATTTTAAGGAAGCAAGCCCCGGCATCGAATTCGCAACCATAGAAGGTGTTCAGATCCCGTTTGCGACACCGGAGTTGCTCTTGCGAATGAAACAAACGCAGCGGGAGAACGACGTCGCCGATCGTATTTTTCTGCACCAAAGAATTGCCGAACGGCAAGCGCGCGGCTCGCCCGAACGCGACGATTCGTGAACGGGCGAAAACCCCAAACCCGATCATCGTTTTCGGGCCTTCAGCAGGTCGTGCTGTCGCGCCGCGCCTTCGCTACAGAGCTGCGGGATTTTGCGGCAAGTTGTCGGTGATCTCGTCCCAAGGCGCGCGATCGGCGACAAAGGTGTGAAATTGCGGCCGGATCCCGGGGTCGTCGTCGAATGCGCCCATCCGAATTGAAACTTCATCTCCTTCGGGCCAGTCGCCGCCAAACAAACTTGAGCCGCAGTTCATGCAGAATGCTTTCACCGCGCCTTCGCCTTTGCCGTAAACCTTGATCAGTTCTTCGCCTTGCAGGAGGCGAAACTGCTCTTTTCGCACGCGCGCCTGCGTGCAGACCGCCGCGCCCGAATGTTTCCGACAGCGCTCGCAATGGCAATGACTGGCCCGAAGAAAAGGCGGCTCCACTTCAAAACGCACCCCGCCGCAAAGACAGCTGCCACGGACCGTTTTTTCCCAAAGCGCGTGGCTCCGGCGAAACTGGTTCGCCGTCATCGATTACTTCGGCGGACCATTAGCGCCGTCCTTTAGCTCGGCGAAAATGAGCCGGCCCGCGGCGGTTTGCAGAGCGCTCGAGACGACCACCGTCGTGGTTTTGCCCAGATGCGTCCGCGCGTGATTGACCACGATCATGGTGCCGTCGGGAAGGTAGCCTACCGCCTGATGCGGCTCGCGCCCTTCCTTGACCAGATTGAGTTCGATTTCGTCGCCGGTCACCAGCGTCGGTCGCAGCGCGCGAACCAGATCAGTGAGGTTGAGCGCCGGGACCTGTTGTAATCGGGCGACCTGACAAAGTGCCTGATCGTTAGTGAGCAGGCTCGCTTTCAACATCTTCGCCGTTCGCACCAGACGCGCGTCCACGCCAAGATCGACATCCTCCGCCGCGCCCGAGCTCTCGTGAATCGTCAGTTCCACGTCGCGCGATTTTTGCAGGCCGTTTAAAATCTCCAGTCCGCGCCGGCCGCGCTCGCGTTTGGCTGGATCGCGTGAATCGGCCAGCGTTTGCAATTCGCCGAGGACAAATCTCGGAACGATCAGCGAGCGGCTGAGAAAGCCGGTCGAGCAAAGATCGGCGATCCGGCCATCGATGATCACGTTGGTGTCGAGCACGAGTGGCTCGTGCTGGGTCGCTTCGCGCGCGAAACGCACATACGGAATGATGAGGGAGAATTCATCGCGATTGCTGCGCATTGCCAGCATCATCCCGAGGTATCCGAAGGTGCAATAGACCACCAGGCCGATGGCCCACTGCGACGTCGCCGAGAGGTAGGCGAAAATATGTGAAGCCAGAAGCAGCGTGGAGAAGAGCCAGCCGAGGAGCAGCCCGAAGGTGGCCGAAGAAAAGGCGCGCAGGGAGAAACCCTTCAGCAACCGATCGATCAGCACGACGATGAATCCCAGTAACAGGCCCAGAGCGACGCCCGGCCATATGCTCTCGCGCAGCTCCGCGGAGGCGATGGCCCCGATGGCCGCACAGAACGTCACGAACAAAATCCGCAGCAGATTAACCGTGAAAAGAGGCGTCATCCGCGTCCTCCACTCGGCGCGCGAGCCGGTTTATTTTGCTCGGCCGCCTTGTCGATCTTTGCCGCCGTGTCGCGATAGAACAAAATGCCGTGCGCCCGCAGGTTGCCGATCAGAGCGCGCAGATCGTTGGCCAATTGTTGATTGGTCAATAACGCAGCCATTAATCCTTTGCCTTCGGTCGCGCTTTGGATCGCCTTGCGCGCGTCGGCGATGGCGCGCTGCAGGTCGTCGGCCGCCTTTTTCGTCGAGCCCACCGTCGAATCGGCTTTGTCAATTACGCCGTCGAGCTTTTTGGATGATTCAGCCAGCGCACCGGTCGTCTGACTCAGGCTCTCGATGCTTGCTTTCAAATTTTGCATGTTCGCCGGTGAAAGCGCCTCCTGGTTCAAACGCGCGAAAGTGGCGTTGATGTTCTGCACCGCGCCGCGCATGTCTCCGACCAGCGCGCCGCCTTCGCGGGTGAGATCGTCGATGCCGCTCTCGCGCGCGCCGCTGATCGATGCGTTACGCGGCAGAAAGCCGTTGGGTTGCCCCGGCGGCATGACGACGTTAACGAACCGGTCTCCCAGCAAACCGGAGCTGCCCACGCTGAATTTGCTGCCGTTCGGAATCTTTACGTAGTCGTAAATCTTGAGCGGCACGAGGACACCGTTACCTTCGCGAACCAGACGCGGGCCGCCCGCGACCTGACCGATCTTCGCGCCGGCGAGCAAAACATCGGAACCCTTAAGTAAACCGCTTGCATCGCTGAAGCGCACGGTAAGCGGGTAATAGGTTTTGAACCCCTCCCCCAACCGCCCGAACTGCACGACGAGCGCGCCCAACATCGCCAACCCGACAAAAACGAACGCGCCCACCTTGAACTCCAAACCTCGTTCGTGCCGATTCATGGCCAGAGTGATTGTCGATCTTGTCGTGGTTTTCGCAAGGTAGGGGCGGTTCACCCGAACCGCCCGCGGCGCGGAAGGTCGCACGCCACGCCCTCGGGCGATTGAGGTCAAGCGCCCCTACCTCGGCAGCTATGAAGCCGTTGTTGCCTGATCGGATCGCCCGAGCAGGAAATCCTGCAGGAGCGGATCGTGGGCTTGCTGCAAGTCGATCGCTGTCCCGTGAAAATAAATGCGCCCCTCGTGCAAATAGGCGATGTGGTTGGCCACATCGAAAGCGCTTTTCATGTCGTGCGTCACCACGATGCTCGTCACGCCATAGCGCTGCTGCAGCCGCCGGATCAAACGGTTGATCGAGTCGGACACGACCGGATCCAGGCCGGAAGTCGGTTCGTCGTATAAGATGCACGAGGGTCGACGCACGATCGCGCGCGCCAGGCCGACGCGTTTCTTCATTCCACCGCTCAAGCTCTCGGGCATTTTCGCTTCGTTCCCTTCGAGCTCCATCACTTCCAGCATCTCACGCACTTTTTCACGGACGACTTTCTCGTCCCGTTCGCCGGCTTCGTGCAAGGGAAAGGCGATGTTCTCCGCGACCGTCATGGAATCGAACAACGCACTGCCCTGAAAAAGAATACCGACTTTCTCACGAATGGCCGCCAACTCGCGCTCGCTCATTGCCGTAATGTTTTGCCCCTCGACCCATATCTCACCCGCGTCCGGTCGCATCAATCCGATCAGATGCTTGAGCAACACGCTCTTGCCGCCGCCGCTCCGGCCGATGATGGCGAGGGTCTCGCCTACCGGCACTTCAAGATCGACACCGCGCAATATTTCCTGCGTCCCGATGCGCTTCATTAACCCGCGGACCGAGATCATCGGCCTTTGCCCATCTGTTCTTGCGCTCTCCGCCGATGTTGTAGCTGCCGCCGTCACCGGCGGCAGATTCATTGCTGTTGAATCACTCATTCGCGATAAATCGCCACAATCTCGCCTTGAAACGGCCACTCTTCAGCGTGTGAGACCAAGCCGGCACGCACCGGATTTTGCCGCACGTAGTCCCGCTTCTGGGCGTAGCTCTCGCTGTTTCTGATGACGTGGTCAAAAAAGCCGCGTTGCCAAATGTGCCTGCCGCCTGTGACGGCGGCAGCTACAACGCGCTTCAATCCAGCGACCCATCTGCCGAGTAGAAAATCCGGATTGCCGCGAACAAACAGATGTATGTGATCTGGCATGATTACGTACCGGCCAAGACCGATACCACGGTCAACGCCTGCCTGACCGTACTTGCGCAATGCCGCATGGACAGCATCGCTTGCGAGTATCGTGCGACGTTTGGCTGTGCAAAACGTGATGAAATAAAGTGGCGGATCATACTTCTGAAAAATCCACTCGAGCCGCCGCGGTTTTCCAAAGGACATAACGTTGTAGCTGCCGCCGTCCGTGGCGGCAGAATGTTTACTGATATCCCGCCGGGTAGATGATGTTCAGCGTCATGGTCAGGAAAAAATTCAGGATCAAAACCGCGAGCGAACCGTTGACCACCGCCTCGGTCGTGGCCCGCCCGACGCCGACCGCTCCTTCCCGCGCCGTCAAACCTTTGTGGCAACTGATGAAAACGATGACGATCCCGAAACAGAAGGCCTTGCTCACGGCCATGATGATGTCGCGGTTACGTGTCCAGCGCACCATGTTCGCGACGTAATAGGTGGGATTGATCTCAAGCATGTTCACCGCCACAAAATAACTGGCCAGGATCGCGACCGCGCCGCATTCGGCCACCAGCAGCGGCATCGAAAGCATCATGGCCAGCGCCCGGGGCACGACCAGATAATCGACCGGATACACCGCCAGCGCGCGCAAGGCGTCGATTTGCTCGGTCACTTTCATCGTCCCGATCTCGGCCGACATCGCCGCGCCCACGCGTCCGGTCACCATCAAGGCCGTCAACACCGGACCGAGCTCTCGCAGGATCGCGACGGACACGACCGCGCCGACCGCCGAACCCATCCCGATTTTGTTAAACTGGAAAAAGGTTTGCGCCGCGAAGACCGCGCCGGTGAACGCGCCGGTGATGACCACGACCAACTGCGAGAGCAGTCCTACCTCGACAATTTGATTGAGGACCAATCGCCAGCGAATCGGGTGGGTGAAAATCGAACGGAACGTGTCCGCCGCGAGTAAAACGATCTCGCCGAGATAACGATTGAATCGCACGAAGATTGCGCCCAGCCAGGTGAGGAATCGCGTCAGCATTGGGAAACCGGTCACTCAACAGGTAGTCGATGCGATGCGGTTTGTCATCGCGAGGCGCAGCTTATGATTGCGCCGGCCAGGGAGCTGAGTAGATGTCGATCTTAGAATGAGATGGGCGCATCGATTGCCTTTTCTTCATGCCTTCATCGCGCTCCTTTTACTGAGCGGCTGCCAAAGTGTGCCCGAGGGAATCCAGCGGGCGCGCCTCGCCATGGCCCAGGGGATCGCGGCGGAACCGCCCGGCGACTATTTTATCGGGCGGCGTTATTACAAACCGGATTTTAAATTTTGGGGATACGTTCGGCGGCCGGGGCAGCCGTGGACTACGGCGCAACTCGTCATGTTAAACGAAAAACAAAAGCTCGCGCCCGACCGGGAACGGCTGGCCTTTGGCAGCGACAACAATTACGAATACAAACTCTACGGTTACTTCACCGCGGACAAGGTCTACGAACCGGCGAGCAACGGCATTTATCCCGAATTTGTCCTGACCGGTTACGAGCTGATCTCCAGCAATCCGCCGCCCATATTCAAGACGCAGTACGACAGCCGCGCCCAGGCGGCATCGACGCGTTTCCTCATTGAGAGACCGGAATAATGTCATGTCGAGCGGAGTCGAGACATCTCTTCCTGTTTAGATGGCGCAGCGTGTCGAAGTAACAGTAAGAGATTCCTCGACTTCGCTCGGAATGACAAAAAGCGATCATGCCGGCGACAAAAAAGATGCGCTCGTGCAAGAGTTCCTGCGCTATCTGGCGGTGGAACGAAACGCTTCGCCGCGCACCTTGAAGGCCTATCGCGAAGCCCTGGCCGCATTTCGCGCCCATAACGACAAACCGTGGAAGCAATGCCGCCCGGACGATTTTCGCGATTATCTCTTTGCTTTAATGAAGCGCGAACAGGCCCGCTCGTATGTCCGGCTGCAATTTTCGGCGCTGCGTCGCTTTTACCGGTTTTTGACCGAACGAAAAAAATTGCGCCACGATCCCCTGCGCGAATTGCAACTGCCAAAGCTGGAGAAAAAACTTCCGCTCGTCCTGACCCGGCAGCAAATCGACGAGCTGCTGGCCGCGCCGCTCAAGATCGACAAAAACCGGGCCGCGCCGAAATGGATGCCGCTGCGCGATGTCGCGATCATGGAACTTTTTTACAGCAGCGGCTTGCGCTTGAGCGAATTGGCCGCGCTCGACGTGAACGATGTCGATCTTTACACCGAATCGGTCCGCGTCTTCGGCAAAGGGCGAAAGGAACGTGTTTGTCCGGTCGGATGGCCCGCGTTGGAAGCAATCTCGAAATATCGAGCGGCGGCAAACGTGCACACCGGCCCATTGTTCATTAACAAGGCGCGGAAACGAATTTCAGCGCGCTCGATCTGGCTGATCCTGAAACGTTATCTCCGGCACACGTCCATTCCCGTTTCGATCAGCCCGCACAAACTGCGTCACAGTTTCGCGACCCACATGCTCGATCGCGGCGCCGATTTGCGCAGCGTTCAGGCGCTCCTCGGCCACGCCAGTTTGTCCACCACGCAAATTTACACTCACGTCACCGTCGAGCGTCTCAAAAAAGCCTACGCTGCCGCGCATCCACGCGCGTGACGCTCGCATGCGGTCATCCTGAACGAAGTGAAGGATCTCTCTTAATGTTGGTGGATCACACAATCCACTCAGTGTGACCTACGCTTCGAGTGAGGGGTCCCTCGCTTTCGCTCGGGATGACAGCGCGGTTTACGTGGCGGACGCTTCCGTCGCGATTGGCTCGGGCGTTTTGAAAACGAGCTTCTCGTTCTCGGCGGAAACATGGACGGCGTCGCCGGGCTTGACGTTGCTGCGCAAAATTTCTTCGGCCAGCGGGTCCTCGAGGTAACGCTCGACCGCGCGGCGCATCGGCCGGGCGCCATACATCGGGTCGTAGCCCTTTTCGATGAGAAATTCCTTGGCGCTGTTTTCGAGCACGATGTGAACTTCCTTGGCTTTGACGCGCTCGAGCACTTTGTCGACCTCAAGATCGACAATCTTCATCAAGTCGGGCTTGGTCAGCTGATGGAAGACGATGATGTCGTCGAGGCGGTTGATGAATTCGGGCTTGAACGTCTTCTTGGCCTCCTCCAGCAACTTGTCCCGCATCGCTTCATACTCATGCTCGCCCAGCGGTTTTACCGCCGCGAAGCCCATGGTCGTCTGGCGCTTGAGCGTCTCGGCGCCGACGTTTGAAGTCATGATGATGATGGTGTTGCGGAAATCTATTTTGCGGCCGAGCGAATCGGTGATCTTCCCGTCCTCCAAAATCTGAAGCAGCAGGTGCATCACATCCGGATGCGCTTTCTCGATTTCATCAAAGAGCACGACTGAATACGGCCGGCGTCGCACCGCTTCAGAAAGTTGGCCCCCCTCCTCGTAGCCGACGTAGCCGGGCGGCGAACCGATCAGGCGCGAGGCGGTGAACTTTTCCATGTACTCCGACATGTCGATCTGAATGAGCGCGTCGCGATCGCCGAACATGAATTCGGCCAGTTTCTGGGCGAGGAAGGTTTTGCCGACCCCGGTTGGGCCCAGGAAAATGAAGGAACCGATGGGGCGGCGCGGATCTTTCAGGTCGGCGCGGCTGCGGCGCAGCGCCTTGGAGATGGCGGTGACGGCTTCGTCCTGGCCGATGACCTTGCCTTTGAGCTCCTCTTCCATGCGGAGGAGCTTTGCGGTCTCCTTTTGTTCCATCCGTTGCAGCGGCACGCCGGTGACGCGCGAGATGATGTGCATCATGTCGTCTCCGGTCACGAGCACTTCTTTTTCTTCCCGCTCCTCGCGCCATTTGTTCAGAATGGTGTCGAGTTTTTCTTTTGTGTGTTTTTCGGTGTCGCGAAGGGCGGCGGCTTTTTCGAAATCCTGCGCTTTGATGGCCGCTTCTTTTTCCACCCGAATCTGCTCGATCTCTTTCTCGATGTCTTTGACGTCGGGCGGGCGCGTCATGGCGGCGATGCGGGCGCGCGCGCCGGCTTCGTCCATTACATCGATCGCCTTGTCGGGAAGAAAACGTCCGGTGATATAACGCTCGGAGAATTTCACTGCTGTCTCGAGCGCTTCATCAGTCAGCCTGGCTTTGTGGTGCGCCTCGTATTTTGGCCGCAGGCCTTTGAGGATCTCGATCGCCTCTTCGATGGTCGGCGCGTCCACTTTCACGGTTTGAAAGCGTCGCTCGAGGGCGGCGTCCTTCTCGATGTACTTGCGGTACTCATTCATGGTCGTGGCGCCGACACATTGCAGCTCGCCCCGACTCAAGGCCGGTTTGATGATGTTGGAAGCGTCCATGGCCCCTTCGGCCGAACCGGCGCCGACAATGGTGTGCAATTCGTCGATGAAGAGAATCACATTCTTGGAGCGGCGGATTTCGTCCATCACGGCCTTAATCCGTTCCTCGAATTGGCCGCGGTACTTCGTGCCCGCCACCATCAACGCCAGGTCGAGCGTCACGACCCGCTTGTCGCGAAGCAGTTCGGGGACGTTGCCGGCGGCGATTTCCTGAGCGAGGCCTTCGGCGATCGCGGTTTTGCCAACGCCGGCTTCGCCGATCAGCACGGGATTGTTTTTCGTGCGCCGGCAAAGCACTTGAATCACGCGCTCGATTTCATTGCGCCGTCCAATCACCGGATCGAGCTCGCCTTTGCGCGCCAGCTCGGTCAGGTCACGGCCAAAGGCGCGCAGCGCGGGAGTTTTGACGTCTTTCCTCGTCGGTTCGCCGCTTTCCTGGTCCGATTCGGTCGGGGTGAAATTCGGGTCGAGCTCTTTGAGGATTTCATTCCGGGTGCGCTCGATATCGACCTCGAGACTTTTCAAGACACGGGCCGCCACTCCTTCGCCTTCGCGCAAAAGCCCAAGCAAAATGTGCTCGGTGCCGACATAAGAATGATTCAGCGCCTTGGCCTCTTTGCCGGCGAGGGCGAGCACTTTTTTCACGCGCGGCGTGTAGGGGATGTTCCCGACCATCTTGGTCTCGGGGCCGGAGCCGACCTGTTTCTCCACTTCCATGCGCACGGTCTCGAGATCGAGGCCCATTTTTTGCAAGACATTGACGGCGACGCCCTGGCCGAGCTTGATCAGGCCAAGGAGCAGATGCTCGGTGCCGACGTAATTGTGATTGAAGCGGTCGGCCTCTTTGCGCGCGAGAGCGAGAACCTGTTGAGCGCGGGGGGTAAAGTTGTTCATCTTCGGCTCGACTAAATTAAAACCATTTCGCGCTTACGCAATCGAACCGTTGCCCGACTCCTTCGCCATCTTTCCGATATCCGGTTTGGGAAAGAGTTTCAAACGCTCCCGAATAATCTGAGCCCGGAGGTGGTCGCGCTCTTCCGCGTTCAATTTGCGATCGGAACTTTTCTGGAGATGGGCCGGCTGCGTGTCGATGAACAATTGGTCGATGGGCAGGCGGCGATCTTCGGAAAACGCGCCCAGATCGACTCCCAATTTCAAGATCGACAAGAGATTGAGGGCCTCCTTCGAGCTCATGGCATGGGCATAAGTAAGCACGCCGTAGGCCCGGCCGATCTGGTCCCAAAGGGTGTTTGACTTTTTCTGGAGCAAAACCTGGCGGGCGTCGTGTTCCTTTTCGATGATTGTCTCGATCACTTTGCTGAGGCGACTGATGATCTCGTCTTCTTTTTCGCCCAGCGTCGTCTGGTTGGAAATTTGGAAAAGGTTGCCCATCGCTTCAGTGCCCTCGCCGTAAAGACCGCGCACGGCCAAGCCGATTTTGCTGACGGCCTGGATGACCTGGTTGATCAACTCGCTCAAAACCAGACCGGGCAAATGCAACATGGCCGAGGCGCGCAGACCGGTGCCGACATTGGTGGGGCAGGCCGTGAGATACCCAAGCCGCTGGTCGTAGGCGAACTGGAGTTTTCCCTCCAGCGCACTGTCGATCTTGTCGACGAGCTTGAAGGCTTGTTTCAATTGCAAGCCCGAGCGGATCGCCTGCATGCGCAAGTGATCTTCCTCGTTGATCATCACGCTGAGCGTCTGGCGCCGGTTCATCACAATCGCGCTGCCCGCGCCTTTGGCCGCGTGCTCGCGGCTGATGAGGTGGCGCTCAACGAGCACCTGTTTTTCGAGCGCGGATAGGTCCTGGAGCAATTCGGAAAAGGACTCCTGCATCTCGGGCAGTTGTTCGACCCGCGGTTTGATCAAATCGAGGATGGCCACGCGCTCGGCTTTTTTCGCCCATCCGGGAAAGGCGCGATCGCGCAAATTGCGCGCGAAACGCACCCGGCTGCTGATCACGATCTGGTGATGCGGACCTTCGCCCCGGAGCCATTCGCCGGGAGTCGCCATGACGACGTCAAACTTCATGCTGGGTCGGTCAGTTCGTGTTCGAGTTGCTTGATCTGATCGCGCAGGGACGCAGCGGTCTCGTAATTTTCTTCCGCGACAGCTTTTTCCAGGCTCTTGGTCAGGGTGCGCACGCGATCGCTCAGTTCCATCGCGCGCTGCGCCCGCTCGGGCAGTTTACCGACGTGCTCGGTGCCCTTGTGCATCGCCTTGAGCAAACTGCCCAGCCCTTCGGCAAAAGTAACGTAACAGGCGCTGCATCCGAGCCGGCCGGTCTTCTTGAAATCGGCCTGGGTAAACCCGCAGACCGGACATTTTTGTGTGGGCGTGCTTTTCTCGATCTCTTCGGCGGCGCCGATGCCGAGGAGCAGATCGGCGAGCGCAAAACCGGTGGGGTCCTGGACTCCCTTTTCCTTCGAGCAGGCGTCGCACAAATTCACTTTTTGCATTTTGCCTTCGAGGATCTGGGTTAGGAAAACGGTCGCATCATTACATTTGCAAACGTCGCACAGCATCTTCGCTTAATTAGACCTCAAAGGTCGTCAAAAATTCAACCCCGAAACTTTTGGTGAGCACCTTCTGCGCCGACGTGTTTCGGCCCGCAAATCACGAATAGATTGGCGTCCCGGTTTCGCGCGTTAGTTGCCGGAACCGCGCGATCATCCGCGCACTGATCGGCCCCGGCTTGCCGGTGCCAATGCGGCGGCCGTCCACTTCGATCACCGGGATAACTTCCGCGGCCGTGCCGGTGAGGAAACATTCATCGGCAATGAAAACGTCGTGTCGCGTGATGTCTGTTTCGACAACTTTAATTCCGAGCTCAGCCGCAATATCGAAAACGACCGAGCGCGTAATTCCGCGCAGGGCGCCGGCCGTTATCGGCGGCGTGAAAACCTGGCCGCGCTTGATGATGAAGACATTATCGGCCGTGCATTCGGCGACAGTCCCGGCGTCGTTCAACATCAGCGCTTCATCCGCGCCGGAGAGATTGGCTTCGACTCGCGCCATCACGTTGTTCAAATAATTGAGCGATTTGACCGCGGGATTGAGCGCGCCGGGATTTGTGCGGCGGGTTGGAACGGTCACAACCGTGAGCCCTTTTTGGTAAAGCGATTCGGGATAAAGAGCGATCGTCGTCGCGATGATAATGATACTCGGTTGCTCGCATTGCTCGGGGTTAAGACCCAGGTTGCCGACGCCGCGCGTCACGATTAACCGGATGTAACCTTCGCGTAAACCGTTCTCGCGGATCGTTGCGAGCAGGGCGTCGCTCATTTTCCGGATCGACATCGGAATTTCGAGCCGAATCGAGCGCGCCGAATCCCAGAGCCGCTCGAGATGTTCCTCCAGGCGAAAGACGCGACCATTGTAAAAGCGAATGCCCTCGAAAATTCCGTCGCCGTAGAGCAGACCATGGTCAAAGACCGAAATCTTCGCGTCGGCCTGAGAATAAAATTTGCCGTCGATGTAGATACGCGGCTCTGCCACCGCGGCCGGCGCGCGCACCGCGGTGTCGACCGCCGGTTTGACCGCTGCCTCACGAGCTTGCGGTTCCTCCTCCATCACTATCGCGTCAGTATCGGTGGTTTTCATAAGCGCGCGAAAATCTCCGGCGGTTCATTATTCAATTCAAGAAGCAAAATCGGCCCGCGATGCGCAACCATTCTTCAACAGAGCACGCCGTCAGCGATGCGCAGTGTGCGTTCGCCACGCTCCGCCAGGCGCGAATCGTGTGTCACCACGAGCAACGTTTTTTGCCGTTCGCGCACCAGCTTTAACAACAGTTCGATGATCGCGTCGCCGGTTTTCGAATCGAGGTTGCCGGTTGGTTCGTCGGCAAAAACGATGTCAGGGTCGTTGCTCAAAGCGCGCGCAATCGCCACGCGCTGTTGCTCGCCGCCGGAAAGTTCCGCCGGTAAATGCTGTATCCTTTCGCCCAACCCCACCGCCTGCAAAATCGCTTCCGCGGCCTCCCGGCTGCGCCGTCCTCCAATTCTTCCCGGCAACCAAACATTCTCCAGCGCCGTCAATTCCGGGAGCAGGAAATAACCCTGGAAAACAAAACCCATCTTCTGGTTGCGCAAACGCGCCTGCGCGGCCGAGCTCCCGGTGTAAAGAGGCCGGCCTTCGAACTCAACCGTGCCCGATTGCGGCCGCTCCAAACCAGCGAGCGTATAAAGCAGGGTCGTTTTGCCCGCCCCGGAAGCGCCGCACAGAAAAACCGCTTCACCCCGGGCCACCTCCATCGAGATCCCGCGCAATACCTCGATCCGGCGGGGTCCCATTCGAAACGACTGAACCAAATCGCGGGCGACTAATTGCGGCGGCGGCATTCGAGTGTCGGCGTGAGGAGAGTAATGGGGCAAGATCGACATCTTGCAAGATCGACATTTGCATCGTCCCGCGGCTGCCGGGTCTCGCTACGCAAAAAAGCCGCCGCGAAAATTGCGGCGGCTTTTTGTGTGTGAACGTTTTGGCTTTAGACCATCCCGAGCGCGGAGAGCGTCGGTTCGTCGATGGCCGAGGTAACGTAGAGCCCGTGGTCTTCCTGATAACGCGCGACCGCGGCGCGGGTCAGCGGACCGAGGATTCCGTCGACTTCACCCTCATAATAGCCCTGCTCCTGCAACGCGCTTTGCACGTTGGCGATCACCTGATCCGGCGGCAGATCGTTATAGGCGTAGATGGGCCCATCGTAGAAATAATAGGCGCCAGGATCATAGCCCCAGGCCGGATACCAGTAGCCTGCATTCCAATAGTACCATCCGCCAAAGACGAAGACGATGTTGTTGTAGTGACTGTGCCACCACGTGCGGTCATGCCAGACCGGAGTGTAATTCCGGAACACGACGTAACTGGAGCCGGTCCAATTTTGGCTGCCCGCGATGTGGGTGCCCTGTCTAAACGTTACCGCCGGAGCAACCGCCGCGCTTGGCCTTGACTTGCTCGCCAGGTTGAATCGCCGAGCGGTGAACGACTTCGTGGTCCGAGTAGAGCCGGCCGACGTGGTCGTGCGTTTTCCAGCCGTACGAGTGTCGGGGCCGCCCAAGCTCTTCGCTCCCGCCGTTTTCGTGTCGCGCGGAGCGAGCTTGCTCGGCGCTGTATCGGTGGATCGACGAAAACCCTGGCCGATACCTGTGTTATGGCCCTGGCGGGGCGAGTACGTCCTGGTTGTTTTCGGGCCCTGCGGATACGGCGATGTTTCCTGCGATTGGGCCTGCTTTTTCTTCTGCGGCGGGCCGCCTTGCGCGTAACCGAAAGTGGTCAGCGCAAAGCAGCTCAGCAAAACGAAAAATGTTTTCATAAGTTGTGTGCCTCCTGTTTCTTTGACATTGCCATTGGTGTGATTATTCAACCCCCTGCCCGCCTGTTCGTTGCTGGCGAACTGCTTCGAAAAGGACGATGGCCACGGCGGTGGCGAGGTTCAGACTGCGCGTCCCGCTCATCGGAATCGTGATGCAACTTTGACTGTTGGCCCGGAGCAATGGTTCGGGCAGACCTTTGCTTTCGCGGCCGAAAACGAGAAAATCGCCCGGTCGAAATTTTACTTCGTAATACGGGCGGCGCGATTTCGTGGTCACAAAAAAATAGCGGGCCTCGCGCTGGCCGCCTTGCAGCTCCGCAAACGAATCCCAGGTGCGCACCTCCACTTCGTTCCAATAATCGAGGCCGGCCCGTTTCAATTGTCGATCTTGCAGCGAAAATCCGAGCGGTTTTACCAGGTGCAAAATCGAAGCGGTGGCGAGACAAAGCCTTCCCACGTTGCCCGTGTTTGGCGGAATCTCCGGCTCAACCAGAACAACGTTGAACATTTGTCAGGTAGGGGCGATTGACCTCAATCGCCCGGGCGGTTCGGTGAACCGCCTCTACCTACAGCTTACTCGCCACCAGCGTCTCCAGCTTCACCACGTCGGCGGCGAATTTTCGGATACCCTCACCCGTTTTTTCGTAGGCCATCGCGTTGTCGTTGAGCAGCCAGCGGAACTTTTGCTCGTCGAGCTCCAGCTTGTCGATCTTTGCCGACTTTGCTTTCTCGGGGCTGAGTTTACGCTCGATCGGCTCGGTTGATTCGGAAAGTTCCTTCATCAACTCGGGACTGATCGTCAGGCAATCGCACCCGGCCAGCTCACGAATTTGTCCCGTGTTACGGAAGCTGGCGCCCATCACCTCCGTCGGGATGCCGAATTTTTTGTAGTAGGCGTAAATCTCCTGGACCGAATGCACGCCGGGATCTTCCGCGCCGGCGTAATCGCGTTTCATTTCTTTTTTGTACCAATCGTAAATCCGGCCGACGAACGGCGAGATCAGCTGGACTTTCGCTGCGGCTGCCCGCACCGCCTGCGGCAGCGAAAACATCAATGTCAGATTGCAAAAGATCCCTTCTTTTTGCAGTTGCTCGGCCGCCAGCAGTCCCTCCCAGGTCGACGCGATTTTGATCAACACGCGTTCGCGGGGAATGTTGCGCTTCCCGTAAAGTTCTATCAGCCGCCGCGCTTTGTTGATCGAGCCTTCCACATCGTACGACAATCGCGCGTCGGTCTCGGTCGAGACGCGTCCCGGCACGATTTCGAGGATGTCGCAGCCAAACCGCACCAGCAGATGATCGCAGATGTCCTCAATCTGCGCCGCGCCGCTTAAACCGGATTTCCTTCGATTGGCCAAAACTTCATCGAGCAAATGGCCGTACTGCTCTTTCTGGATGGCGGCGTAGACAAGACTCGGGTTCGTCGTCGCGTCCTCTGGTTTGAACTCGCGGACCGACTCGAAGTCCGCCGTGTCGGCGACGACTTTAGTGAACTTCTTCAGCTGCTCGAGCTGGTTCAGGCGCGTTTTCTTCTCGTCAACGACAGCAGTGCTCATCTGTGCTTCCTCCCCTTTCCTGCAACGTAGGCCCGCCCACAAGATCGACAATCGGAAATCGGGATGGTTTTTCGCGCGGTTCCTGTTCAATCCCGCTCACCCAAATGGTATGGCGGAAGTGTGAAAATTGTGAAAAAACGTAGATTTTGCTTTACCCGCCCACCGCTTCCTTGGTAAACCTCTGCCCCATGAAATACCTATCCGTCCTTTTTTCCGTCGTCTTCGCAGCCGTTGTGCTGGCTCCTTTCCACACAGCCTCCGCCCAGTCGAACGGCGCCAGCGCCAGCTCGGGCGAGAAATATTCGCTCGCTGCCCAGCTCGGTGATCCGCAAGCGAACAACGTCGACCCAAAACACTTTAACAAAAACGTTGGCGGTGGCCCCGGCAACAGCGGTCCTGGCGATAAGAACCCGCCCGGCAACGATCCCGGCGGCAAGCCTCCCGGAAACCCCGCCTTTGGACCGAGCGGCAAAAAATAGGGTTCTCAACTCAATCATCCAAGCGAAGAGGCGGCACGAAAGTGCCGCCTCTTTTTTCGCTTAATCCCGCGGAGCTGAGACTCTCCGCTTTGGACAGCAATTTAGAGCGCGCGTCACGCCGAAACCGGCCGCGGCTCGGCGGTTTTGCGCGAGCCAAGAGCGGCGCGGACGAAGTTGTTGCCCAGCTCCCACATTGGACCGGGGAATTTGCGGCACTCGGTCAGGACGTCGTCGAGCGCGTTCACGAACATGTCGATCTCGCGTTCGCCGATGATGAGCGGTGGCAGGATTTTCATCACATCCATCCCATGACCGGCCACTTGGGTGAGAATGCGATGCTTGCTCAGCATTTGGGTCACGATCATCTGGGCGAAGAGCACCTTGTCGATCTTGTGCAGGAGTTTCCACGCCATTTTGAGTTTGAACTCGCTCGGCTCATGAAACTCGATCCCGATCATCAAGCCTTTGCCGCGCACTTCTCTGATGAAGGAATGTTTCGTCTTCAACGCTTCGACTTTTTCCATCAAGAGCGCGCCCATCCTGGCGGAGTTCTCGACCAGATTTTCATTGTCGATCACTTCCAGCGACGCGAGCCCGCAGGCCATCGCCAGATTGTTGCGGCCGAACGTGGTTGAATGAACGACGCATCGATCCATCCGCGAAAAAGTCTTTTGATAGATGTCGCGCCGGGTGACGATCGCGCCACAGGGCACGTAACCGCCGCTCAACGTTTTGGCGAGCGTGATGATGTCCGGTTCCAAATCCCAATGCTGGAACCCGAACATTTTCCCAGTCCGGCCAAGGCCGGTCTGGACTTCATCGGAAATCAGCAGCGTCCCGTATTTGCGGCAAAGTTCCTGGGCACGCACAAAAAAATCGGTTTTCGAAGTTTGGCAGCCTTTGCCTTGCACCGTTTCAATGACAAACGCCGCCACGTCCCGCGAACGCAGTTGTCGATCTAACGCCTCGATATCGTCGAGCGGGACACGCGCATCGAAGCCTTCCATCAACGGACCGAATCCCTCGGTGAAACTTTCGCAGCCCATCAGCGAAAGCGCGCCGAGACTCAGCCCGTGAAACGCGCTCGCCAGCGAGATCACGCGCTTTCGCCGCGTTGCCGCGCGGGCAAACTTGATCGCGCCCTCCATTGCCTCGGTGCCGGAATTGCAAAAGAAAACGGCGTCGAGATGCGGCGGGGTGCGTTTGGTGATCGCTTCCGCGAGTAAGCCGCTCAACAGCGAGCAATCCATCTGCACCATGTTCGGAAGATCGAGATCAAGCACGTCGCGGATGGCTTTTTTCACCACCGGATGATTCCGGCCCAGGTTGAAAACGCTGTAGCCGCTCAAAAAATCGAGGTAAGGCCGATCATCCATATCGTAGAGATACGCGCCCTCCGCCCGGGCGTAGACCTTGTCGAACCCGATCACGCGCTGCGCCTGAACGAGCGTGCGGTTCAAATGCTTCTCGTGCAGCTCGTAGTTCTCACCCAAGCGAGCGGCGATGATCTCCTTCAGGTCAAACGACATCGCGCAACGTTGCGTGATTTGGGCGAGGAGCGCAAATGGTGGATCGGCTTCTCCGAAGGCGATCCTAAAAAAAGCCGCAAGATCGACATCCGATCCTGCGGCTTTCGAATTTTGCGAATTAGTTTCGCTTAATCGTCGTCCACCACGACCCGCTCAGCGGCGTCGACGTGGCCTTGTGCGGTATACACAATGACACGCGTGCCGGGGCGAATCAGGTGTTCGTCGATCTTGTGCCCGGCTTTATCGACGTAATGGACCGTTTTGCCCAAGACGTAACTGATCGGGTTGTCGTCATGTTCCTTGTGGACCACGATGGTCTTGCCGTGTTCGTGCTTGGTCACAGTGCCACGGGTGCCCTCGGTTTTTTCCGTGGTGGTCGTGGTGGTGGTTTGCGCAAAAGCCAGCGGCGCGACCAGCGCGCAGGCGATAGCGATAATGTTTGGTTTCATCTCATTTCCTCCTCTCGATCCTCTGCTAAATTTTCGTGACTGGTGAACCATGTGGATGCTCTTCGCCCAGAAACAAAAGCCGCAGGCTCATGCGAACCTGCGGCTTCGAATTTGCGAATCAGATTCGCCTAGTCTTCGACAATGACGCGCTCCACCGTGCGACTGTCACCAGTGCCGGTGTAATAGACACGCACGCGCTGACCGGCCCGGAGCGGGGCGGTCACGACTTTGCCGGCCGCGTCCACGATGTTCGCGGCGGTGCCGAGGGCGAAGCTAACCGGCCCTTCGGTGCTTTTGACGACAACCGTCTTGCCCGGTGTGTAAGTGGTCACCGTGCCTGCCGTGTAGGTGGTCGACTGCGTCGTCGTTGTCGTAGTTGGAGCCGTAGTCGTTTGCTCCGTCGTGGTCGTGCTTGTCTGCGCGAACGCCAATGGCGCGATCAGCGCGCAAGCCAGACCAAGGATTGTTTTGCTCATGATCATGTTTCCTCTCGTTAATGGTTTCATTAAAGCTTCGCTGGTGACGAAGCCTGCGGATGGTCGAATCCGTCCGCTCTGGTTGGACTGGCCCTCCCTCGCGTCTATTCACACAGGTTTCGGCCCGAACTGAACGTTGAGCCGCGCTCCATATTCGTTAACGTGCACTGTCGATGATTCGCGCCCCGACCGACCCCAAAGTCACGCCGGAGTTGGTGGCGAAACATGGGCTGACTCCGGAGGAGTTCGAGCGCATCAAAAAAATTCTCGGCCGCGCGCCGAATTTCACCGAGCTCGGGATTTTCTCCGTCATGTGGAGCGAGCATTGTTCCTATAAAAATTCCCGACGTGAACTGAAGAAACTTCCCACGAGCGGGCCAAATATTCTGGTCAAAGCCGGGGAGGAAAACGCCGGCGTGGTCGATATCGGCGACGGCTGGGCAATCGCCTTCAAGATGGAAAGCCACAATCACCCGAGCGCAATCGAGCCCTTCCAGGGCGCGGCCACCGGCGTCGGCGGAATCATCCGTGACATCTTCACCATGGGCGCGCGTCCGGAGTTTTGCCTCAACTCGCTGCGCTTCGGCCCGATCACAGCAAACTGTAGTGGTGGCCGTGCAGGCGACACGCCTGCCACCACAGAAGATCGACAATCGCAAATCGCCGCTAATCGCCGCCTTTTCACTGGCGTGGTTTCCGGGATCGCGCATTACGGCAACTGCGTCGGCATTCCCACCATCGGCGGCGAAATTTATTTCGATGAAAGTTTCGAGGGCAACCCGCTCATCAACGTTTTTTGTCTCGGCGTCCTGCGCCACGACCAGCTCGCTCGCGGCAAAGCTGAAGGCGTGGGCAATCCTGTCTTTTATGTCGGCGCCGAAACCGGGCGCGACGGTCTGGCCGGCGCGGCCTTCGCCTCGCGCGAATTGACCGAGCAATCGCGCGAAGATCGCCCGGCCGTGCAAGTCGGCGATCCATTCAAGGAAAAATTATTGCTCGAAGCCTGCCTCGAACTTCTCGCCCACGACGCCGTGGCCGGGATTCAAGACATGGGCGCAGCCGGTCTCACCTGCTCCACCTGCGAAACGGCGAGCCGCGGCGGCAGCGGCATCGAAATCGACTTGAGCAAAGTGCCAAAGCGCGAACCCGGCATGACGCCGTACGAAATCATGTTGAGCGAATCCCAGGAGCGCATGCTCATCATCGCGAAGCGCGGAAAAGAAAACCTCGTGCGCGAGATTTTCGACAAATGGGACGTGCCTTGCGCCGAGATCGGTCGCGTGACCGACGACGGCATGATGCGCGTCCGTAACAACGGGACCATCGCCGCCGAAATTCCGGCGAAACCGCTGGCCGAGGAAGCGCCGCTTTACTCCCGCGAAGCGAAGCGCCCTTCTTCTGTAGCGGCGGTCTATGACCGTCGCACTATCGACCTCGCCAAGATCGACAATCACTCCGCGCTGCGTGAATTGCTGCGCGATCCCACGATCGCTTCGAAGAATTGGGTCTATCGCCAATACGATCACACGGTGCGAACCGGGACAATCGTCAAGCCCGGCTCGGACGCCGCCGTTTATTTCGTCCGCTACGCCAACAAAATCCTGGCCGCGACGACCGATTGCAATTCGCTTTACTGCGCGCTCGACCCGCGGGAAGGCGCCAAAATTGCCGTCGCCGAAGCGGCCCGCAATCTCACCTGCTCCGGCGCGAAGCCGCTCGCCGTCACCGATAATTTGAACTTCGGTAACCCCTACAAATCGGAAAATTTCTGGCAGTTGCGCGAAGCCGTCGAAGGCATCGCCGAAGCCTGCCGCGCCTTCGGCACGCCCGTGACCGGCGGCAACGTCTCTTTATATAATGAGAGCCCCGCCGGAGTCGTCGATCCCACGCCGACCATCGGAATGGTCGGCCTCATCGATAAGGAAGAGCACATCACCACCCAGTGGTTCAAAGATGACGGTGACGAAATTTTGTTAATTGGAGGGACGGGCTCTGTCCCGTCCCAAAAATCTAGGGACGACACAGAGGTCGTCCCTCCAGGTCTCGGCGGCTCACGTTACCTGAAAGTTTGCCTCGGTCTGAAAGTCGGCCCGCCGCCACATGTCGATCTTGCCTACGAAATTAAAGTTCAAGACGCCGTGCGCGAGCTGATCCGCGCCAGTCTGGTGAAGAGCGCCCACGATTGCAGCGAAGGCGGTCTCGCGGTTGCGCTCGCCGAGTGCTGCTTTAATCCCGAGCAGCTCTTCGGCGCCGATGTCGATCTTGGCAGTGTAGGGGCGCCCGTGTCGGGCGCAGGGAGCTCTCGTAGCGCGGCCGGCACGGCCGCCACTACACTTTTCAACGAAGCGCAATCGGGCATCATCATTTCAGTCGCGCCGGAGAATCTGGAACCCACGATGTCGACCTTGAGCGCGGGCGACGTCTCGTTTCAAAAGCTCGGCAAAGTCGGCGGCGCGGAGCTGTGCATCCGTGCAAACGCAGAGACGTTCCGTTGGCGGGTTGTTGATCTTTACGACGACTGGTGGAATTCGATTCGGCTAGCGACCGAGAGCGATGCAGCTGAGCCCATCCCGAGTCTCTAACCTGTCATCCCGAGCGAAGTCGAAGAACCCCGTCGCACAACCGAGGATAATTTCACGGGGTTCCTCGACTTCGCTGCGCTCCGCTCGGGGTGACGGGCCCGTTTGATTCGGGCGTCATTTAGTGAATGCTTCAATTGTGACCGCTCCAGAGCACATCGACATCTCCGAGCCGAGCGAGCGCGACGCATTCCCGCAACATGAGTGCGGGCTTTTCGGCGTGTTCGGTCACGACAACGCGGCGGTGCTGACGTATTACGGGCTTTTCGCGCTCCAACATCGCGGCCAAGAGAGTGCCGGAATCGTGACGAACAACGGCCCGGGGACATCATTCCTCATCCACAAAGACATGGGCCTGGTCTCGCAGGTCTTCGGCCAGGCCGAGCTCGAGCAACTGAAGGGGACGCGCGCGATCGGCCACGCGCGTTACTCGACGACCGGGACGAGCACGATCAAAAACGCGCAACCCTTCGTGGTCGACTGTTTGCGCGGCCAGATGGCCATTGCGCACAATGGAAACCTGATCAATGCCGACATGCTGCGGCTGGAGCTGGAGCGCAAAGGTTCCATTTTCCAAACCACCGCCGATAGCGAAATCATTTTGCATCTTTTGGCGCAGCCGCTGGACAACGGCAGCAGCGCGCTGGCGCCGTTGCGACGCATCGAAGGAGCTTTCTCGCTCCTGATCATGAGCGAGCGCGAGCTTATCGCGGTGCGCGATCCCTTCGGCTGGCGCCCGCTTTGCCTCGGTAAACTCGACGACGCCTACGTGCTCTCCTCTGAGACCTGCGCGCTGGATCTCATCCACGCCGAGTTCATTCGCGAGATCAAACCGGGCGAAGTCCTCATCATCGATGAAAGCGGGTTGCGCTCGGAGTTCCCCTTCCCGCCCGAGCGACCGGCATTTTGCATGTTCGAATACGTTTATTTCGCGCGGCCCGACAGCATGATCGGCGGGGTCAACGTCGGCAAAGTGCGAATCGAAATGGGCCGCGAACTGGCGCGCCGATTTCCGGTCGAAGCGGATGTAGTCGTGCCGGTGCCCGACTCCGGGAACTACGCCGCGCTCGGGTTCGCGGAAGAACTGAAGATCCCCTTCAGTCACGCCTTTGTGCGCAATCACTACATTGGGCGCACGTTCTTGCAGCCGAGTCAGCTCATTCGCGATTTCGATGTGCGCGTGAAACTCAATTTGATCAAGGAAATGGTCGCCGGGAAACGCGTCGTGGTGGTGGACGATTCGATCGTGCGCGGCACGACCGCGCGGGCGCGTGTGGTCAATCTGCGCGAGGCCGGGGCGAAGGAGGTGCACATGCGGGTGAGTTGCCCGCCGCATCGCTTCGCCTGTCATTACGGAATCGACTTCCCCGATCCGCAAAAACTCATCGCCAACCAGATGTCGATGGAAGAGATCGAGAAGTATCTCGGCGTCGACAGCCTTGGCTACCTCGATGTCGAGGGCATGGTGCGCGCCACCGGCAAACCGGCCAACGAGTTTTGCCTCGCCTGCTTTACCGGCAATTATCCCCTGCCCGTCGATCCCGCCCTCGACAAGTTCATCATGGAAAAACGAGAAGCGCGCGCCCGCGCCCTCGCCGACCAGGAGCGGCACCCGACGCTGTTCAGCGATCTGAAATAGCTTACATGGCTGTCATCCTGAGCGGAGCGACGGACCTCACAGTCGAAGCGTTGAGCACACAAACTTTCGAGCGTGATCAACAGCGCGTGTGCGAGATCCCTCGCCCCGAAAGCGTTCGGGGCTCGGGATGACAGCGCTAACGAAGAAAGCGTACGCCGCCGGCGGCGTAGATGTCGATCTTGCCAACCGGCTCAAGCGCAACATTCAGACGCTCGTCCGCCAAACCCCCTATCCACAGGTGCTTTTGTCATTTCGAGCGGAGCGAAGCGCAGTCGAGAAATCGCTTCCTGTTTAAAGAATGAGAGATGTCTCGACTTCGCTCGACATGACAAAAAGCCGAAAAGCTTACGCGCGCGCCGGCGTAGATGTCGATCTTGCCAATCGACTCAAGGGCAACATTCCAAAGCTCGTCCGCCAAACTCATGGGCCGCAGGTGCTCGGTAAAATCGGCGGGTTCGGTGGATTGTTTCGCGCGAAGTTCCCCGGCCTGCGCGATCCGGTTTTGGTCGCGAGCATCGACGGCGTCGGGACGAAGCTGAAGATCGCGTTCGCCCTGAACAAACACGACACGGTCGGTGCCGACCTCGTCAACCACTGCGTCAACGACATCGCCGTGCTCGGCGCCCGTCCGCTTTTCTTTCTCGATTATATCGGCTGCGCAAAACTCGAACCCCGGCTCTTCGATCAACTCCTGCGCGGCTTGTCGCGAGCGTGTCGGGCGGCGCATTGCGCGTTAATCGGCGGAGAGACCGCGCAAATGCCGGGAATGTATCGCGAAGGCGAATACGATCTCGCGGGCTGCATCATCGGCGTGGTCGACCGCGCAAAAATCATTGATGGCCGCAAAATCAAACCGGGCGATGCCATCCTCGGTCTTCGCTCGCATGGCCTGCACACGAACGGTTTCTCGCTCGCGCGCAAAATTCTCTTCGAGAAAATGAAGTTGAATCCAAAGAGCGTGGCCAAAGAACTCTTGCGCGCGCACAGAAATTACCAGCCGCTGCTGAGTAAAGTTCCGAGCGGGATCGTCAAAGGCCTGGCCCACATCACGGGCGGCGGGTTGATCGACAACGTGCCACGCGTCCTGCCAAAGAATTGCGACGCCCTCATCGAGACAAAGAGCTGGGCGGTCCCGCGCATCTTTCGAATCCTGCAGGAGAACGGCGATGTCGATTGGACCGAGATGTATCAGGTCTTCAACATGGGCATCGGTATGGTCGCGATCGTTTCCGAAAAGAACGCGCGGCGCGCGATGTCGATCTTACGCGCGCGGCGCATCGGCCGGATCGAGCGCGGCACAGGCAAAACGCGTTTGATCTTTTAAATGGAGGGACGACCTCTGTGTCGTCCCAAATATTTTGGGACGCGACAGAGCGCGTCCCTCCATGTGAATAGTTGGCCATGAAACAGCGAAAACTCGGCCGTGGCGGCCCGATTGTCTCGGCCTTGGGCCTCGGCTGTATGGGCATGTCGGATTTTTACGGCGAACGGGATGAAGACGAATCGATCGCCACGATGCATCGCGCGCTCGACCTGGGAATCAATTTCTTCGACACGGCCGACGTTTACGGACCGTATACGAATGAAGAACTGGTCGGGCGCGCTCTGAAGGGCCATCGCGAGCAAGTCATTATCGCAACTAAGTTCGGCATTCTGCGCGATGCGGACGAAACAAAGTTCCGCGGCATCAGCGGCAAACCCGATTACGTGCGCAAATCGTGCGAAGGCAGTTTGCAGCGGCTCGGCATCGACGTGATCGATCTTTACTATCAACACCGGGTCGATCTCGATACACCGATTGAAGAAACGATCGGCGCGATGGCCGAGCTGGTGCGCGAAGGCAAGGTGCGTTTCCTCGGTTTATCCGAAGCCAGCGCCGAGACGATCCGGCGCGCACATGCTGTTCATCCCATTACCGCGCTGCAATCCGAATACTCGCTCTGGACGCGCGACCCCGAAGATAACGGAATGCTTCAGGTTTGCCGCGAGCTCGGAATCGGCTTTGTCCCCTACTCGCCGCTGGGGCGCGGTTTTCTCACCGGGAAAATCAAGCGGTTTGAAGATTTCCCGCCCGATGACTACCGGCGCACATCGCCGCGGTTTCAGGGCGAAAACTTCCAGCGCAATCTCGACGTGGTGAAGCGGGTCGAGGAACTGGCGCGCGAGAAACGTTGCACGCCCGCGCAGCTCGCGCTCGCCTGGGTCCTCGCCCAAGGCGACAACATCGTCCCCATCCCCGGCACCAAACGCCGCGAATACCTGCACGAAAACATCGGCGCGCTCGATGTCGATCTTACAAGCGAAGAGCTCGAACGCATCGAAGAAGTCGCGCCCAAGCAGGCCTTCTCCGGCGCGCGATATCCCGACTGGGCGATGGGTCTGATCAATCGCTGACCACTCGTCACTCGTCACTCGTCACTTTCCTTCGAGGAACCATCGCGGCGCCAAGCATTTCCTGGACGACTTCACCCCGTTGATTCGTAGTCACGTTGCGCAGCTTGATGATGCCGAAGCGCGGGCGAGACCGGGATTTTCGCAGCGAAACGATTTGTGTTTCAACGCGCAGGGTGTCGCCCGCGCGGACGACTTCGGGCCAGCGCAGCTCGCTCACGCCGAGGCCAATTGCGCCCTCGGCAAAGTTCAGCGTGCGGACAAACAGCCGCATGGTGATGGCCGCGGTGTACCATCCGCTCGCGATGAGCCCTTTGAAAATAGTCCGCTCCGCGCTCTTCCGATTAAGGTGAAACATTTGCGGATCGAACTTGTGCGCGAACTCGATCAACTCCTTCTCTTTCACCTGGATCGTTTCGGAGCGAAATCGCTGCCCCCGTTTCACGTCCTCGTAGTAACGTTCTTTCATCGCTGCCATTCATGCGCGATTGCCCGTGTTTGAGCAACGTGTAAAATGTCCCCGGCCAGCTAACTGATCACTTCTCACCGATCACTGATCACTGCTGTTAACGGGCGGTTAGCTCAGTGGTAGAGCGTCTCGTTTACACCGAGAGGGTCGGAGGTTCGAACCCTTCACCGCCCAGTCTACGCTGTTTCATTTGAGCATTTCGTCGACCGCAGCGTGACAATGGATCTTGCCGGTGTCGAGCAAAGCGACGCCGTTATGACTTTCGCCCCGCAAAATGAGCGCCAGCTCGGTGCCGGCGAGTAGCACACCGTCGATGTCGATCTTAGCTCTCATCCGATCGATGATCGCGAGCAGGTTTTGTCGGGTTTCAGGCAAAAAGATCCCCGGGACGAACTCGGCAAAATATTTTTCGTGGATGTAATCCTGATCCCTCGGCTCGGGCGTGACCAGATCGATCCCTTCACCGCGAAAAACTTTCTGATAAAAATTCGCCTGCATCGTGTAGCGCGTCCCAAAAAGCGCAAGTCGTTTGAGATTTCGCGATTTCACGTGATCGCAACTCGCTTCGACGATGCTGATGAAGGAAATGGGTGATTTGGCTTTCACTTCATCGAACACAATGTGTGGCGTGTTCGCGGCGATAATTCCGAACTCGGCGCCGGCGCGCGGCAGTTTTGCGATTTCGCTCAACAGAAAATCGGTCATGCCGGCGAGATCGTTCGCTTCCAGGAAATCGATCCCTTTCTGGAGATCGATGCTGTTGATCACGAACTGCGGATAATGCCCGTCCGGTCTTCGCTCGCGGTAAAGTGCGATGATGGCCTGGTAATAATCGACCGTGCTCTCCGGGCCGATCCCGCCGATGACGCCGAGGGTCTTCATTTAATCAGAAGTCACAGGGCAGACGTCAGAAGTCAGAGATCGCTTCCCGCTTTTCCGCAATCACCCGCCGTTGTGCGATGGGTCCTTGACGGGGACTTCGGGCAGCTTCTTGCGCCGGCGCAGCCGCAGCCAGTTGTTCCAGGTTTTGCGCAGGCTGTCGCGCGGGGTGAGATATTTTTGGTTGAGCTCGTTGCTTTTGACGATCTGGGCGAGGACCCCTTTGACCGAGAAATCGTCGGTGTTGAGGATCGTGTAAGCGGTGCCGACGGCGGCGGCATGATGGGCGTCGCTCGCCGCGATCATGGGCAGACCGCGGATCTGCGCATATTTGAAAGCGTAACGGTTGTAACGGCGCAAGGTGGTGGCGGCATTGAAAACCTCCAGGGCGTCGATCGGCAACGTTTCCAGAATCGAGAAGCGAATGCCGGCCCGAAATAAGTCATAGGGGTGCGGTGGGATGGCGAGTCCGCCGCGCTCGTGGATGAGGGCGCACACCTCGCGGGCGGGTTTACCTTTGAGATACGGTAGCTGGGCACCGATGCAAAGAAGGTGGCCTTCGGCGGTCGTGACTTCCACGCCCGGGACCACGAGAAAATTGTCGACCGGCAAGCCATCCAGTCGCATCAAGCCTTTCTCGAGCAAATAATTGACCGCGTCGCAGGTGTTGTGGTCGGTAATGGCGATGCCGTGCAATCCTTTGGCGCGCGCCGCCGCGATCAAGTCCTCCGGACTGGAAACCCCGTCGCCGGAGAAGAATGTGTGTGCGTGCAAGTCGAGATTGAGCGCCATGGGCTCAAAGGTAGCCAAATCGGCTGGCAATAAAAGGCGCCGCGTCGCAGCCGTCATTTCATGGCCCCGAGTAGAGAGCGAGCGACCGCTCTTCCTGCCGCCCGCGTATACCAATTGGCGGCAGGAGGAAAACCATGACCATACCATGGGCAACGCCCCACCCGAACCTCCCGAGAGGGACTGTGTCCAACAATCCACAACAATATATGAATCAATGCATCAATATCGCGGGTAGAGCTCTGGCTCTGGCGGTGATCGGCACGTGCCTGGCAATCTCGCCAGCCCGCGCCCTCACTCCGCCACCAGATGGCGGTTATCCGAACGGCGTCACAGCCGAAGGCACCCAGGCCTTATTTTCACTCACCACCGGTGTGTGGGACACAGCTCTGGGTTTCCAGGCGCTCTTCAACAACACCACGGGGAGCTCAAACACAGCAACGGGTGTGCGCTCACTCTTCCACAACGTCAATGGCAGTAATAACTCTGCTTACGGGGTTTACTCCCTCTACAACATCACGTCGGGCAGCAGTAACATCGGGATCGGATTTTTATCCGGAATCAATCTCACCACCGAAAGCAACGTCATTGTCATCGGCAGTCCCGGCGAAGCTGGCGAATCGAACTACATCCGGATCGGCACCGAAGGTGTCCATACAGAAACCTACATAGCGGGCATTACCGGTATGCCGGTCAGCGGAAATCCCGTTTGCGTCGATAGCGAGGGCGAGCTTGGCGAGTGCAGCCCCTCATCGGAGCGTTTCAAACACGACATCGAATCGATGGACCGCGCGAGTGAGACGATTTTCGCTCTGCGCCCGGTAACGTTCCGCTATAATCCGGAATTCCACTCCAACGGAGCCTTGGAATTTGGATTGGTGGCGGAGGAGGTTGCCAAAATCGATCCTAGCCTCGTGAAGTACAACAAGAAAGGCGAGATCTACGGTGTGCGCTACGACGCGATCAACGCCATGATGCTCAACGAGTTCCTGAAGGAGCATCGCACGGTGCAGGAATTGAAGGAAACCGTCGCGACTCAACAGGCGCTCATCGCGCAACAGGCGCAAAAGCTTGAGGCGTTCGCGTCGAATCTCAAAGAGCAACAAGCACAAATCCAGAAAGTGAGCGCGCAGGTGGCCGCGAGCAAACCAGCACCGCGCGTAGTCGACAATCACTAAACCGCTTCGCAACCCGAAATCTGCATTTCAGCCGTCACGTCAACGCGTGACGGCTGTTTTGTTTAACGGGATGGAGACCGCGCCCTCTCTTTGTCGATCTTGGCCCGGGCTTAACGACGTCCCCGTTTCCGCGCGCGGGCCGCTTTCTTCGCCGCGGCCGAGCGCGCGCCGGGAGAGCGGCGTCGGGCGGCGCGTTTCGCCTGGCGCGATAATGCTTTTTTCGAAGCCGACCGCCGGCTTTCGCGTTTGAGCGCGCCGCGCACAGCCCGCGATCGGGTGCGCGAGGGTTTTAGGCGGCGTCCTTTCCGGCCCTTTGCCAGGTCGCGCCTCGCCTGCCGTTTCGTGCGCGCTTTGCCGCGTTTGGGCGCCGGCAGCTTTACGCCGGCACGGCGCGCTTTCGACAAACCGATCGCGATCGCCTGTTCCGGTGAGCGCGCACCATGTTTGCCTTCGCGGATGTGCTCCATCTCTTCGCGCACGAACTCGCCCGCTTGCGTCGAGGGCGACAATCCGCGCCGTTCGTCTTCGCGTGCTCGTTCGATTGTTTCTTCTTCGGGCATAACAAAATTGGTTCGCCCTCGACAATCCGTTTGGATGCCGAACTCGACGGGCCGCGCGTCGCGCGAAGCTCAGCGTTTTGCCGGAGGCGCCGCCATGTAAACCGGTGAACGGTCCGCTTGCGACTGGCATTCGCCGCTGTCGCGCGCGGCCGGGCGATCCTCCGGCGTTCCCACGAGGCGGCTGTAGTCCGGCGGGCCCCAACAGGCCCCGCGCAGCGAGTACCCGAGCACGCGCGGTTCGATGGCCTCGACTTTTCGTTCCTTATGGCCGCCGGCGTCGAGTTCGGCCCGGATCGCGTTGTAAGTGGCGTTGGCTTTGATCTTCCCCTCGATCTTACGCTTGCCCTTCAGATCCGAAATGATCAGCACCGCGTCGACAAAGCGAAAATAGCCGTCCGACCGTCGCATTTGCTCGATCAGGTCTTCGTCGCCGGACTTGATCCCGTCGCGAATGATGTTTTTCCACTCCTTCTCGTTGGCCGCCTGCAGCACGTAGAGCTTGTAGTCAACAGTGCGTTGGCGACGGCCGCCCACGTTGGCGCCCGCCAATTTCGGCACGTTCGCGCCCAGTTTGTTCAGCGCCGCCAGCGAATCCTCGTGGATCGTCTGCATATATGCGGTGTTGAACGTGACGCCGCTCGGCAGATCGCCCTCGGCGTGAATCGAATGCTCCGAGGTTTTGTACCCGTATTTGCCCAGTTTCGCCTCCAGCACGTTTCCCATCCGGAAGTCGTGCCCGGCATAAGAAATCCATTTCGAGCCCCGACTCTTATGCACACTTACATCCTGCGCGACATTGACCACGTCTTTCGCGCAACCGGTCAGAAACAACGCGTAGACGATCGCGGATACAGTGAGCGTTTTCATTGTAACGCCGAGAGTAGCGGCCACGGGACCTTCTCAACAAGACATTTTTCAACCGCCGGACTAATTGCGACAGCTCGCCGTTCCTACCGCGCCACGCGCCGCCGTGGTAGCCTTACGCGGTAGATGCAAACCAGCGCCGCGATCCTTCTGCGCAAGCGAAAGTTTAGCGATACCAGCCTTATCGTTTCCTGGTGCACGGAATCGCTCGGCTGCATCCAAACCGTGGCCAAAGGCGCCCGCCGCGCGAAGACACCATTTGCCGGCAAGCTCGATTTGTTTTTCGAGGCCGAAATTTCCGTTATCCCCAGCCGCCGCTCGACCCTGCACACCCTCACCGAAGTCGTGTTGAAAAACCCGTTTGCCGGGATCCGCCGCACTTATTTGCGCACGCGAACGGCGGCTTATTTTGTCGAGTTGATCGAGATCTGTACCGAGCGGGACCACCGCGAGCCGGAGCTGTTCCAGCTTTTGCGCCGCGCCTTCGGTTATCTCGACGGCAACGAGCCCACCCGCCGCGCAGTCCTCCACTTCGAAACTGAACTCGCCCGTATCACCGGCGTCCACACCAAATCTGTCGGGCACGCTGTTAGCGTCCCGGGCCGGGCGACCAACTCACCAAACACTCCGGCCTTTGCGCTTCACAATTTGTTTGGCAGATTGCCGCGGTCGCGCGCGTCGCTTCTGGAGGCGCTCGCGGCCAGCGAGGCGGCGATTTGAACAACCATGAAAATATCAATTCGATTCAGCTTAGTCGCTTTGTGGTTCGCCGGCCTCGGCTCAGCCGCGCTTGCTGCCGAAACCTATAAGTTCGATCAGGCACGCTCCACGATCGGCTTCACCGTTCATCAATACATCGGAACCACCCACGGTAAGTTCACGCGGTTCTCCGGTAAGATCGACATCGACCGGGAACGCCCGGAAAACTCCTCCGTCACAGCCACGATCGATGTCGCCAGCATCGACACGCGAATTAAAAAACGCGATGACCACCTGCGCAGCGCGGAGTTTTTTAACGTTGAGAAGTATCCGGAGATCACGTTTAAAAGCCGCAGCGCAAAACGCACCGGCCCACAAGAAGGCGATATCACGGGCGATCTCACCATGCACGGCGTCACCAAGCCGATCGTGTTGCACGTGAAGTTGCTCACGTCGCCCGATGACCAAAAGCAAACGCGCTGGGCGGTGACGACCGAGCCGCTCAACCGTCGCGAATTTAATTTAATGTTCAGCCAGGGGGCCGAATCGGTTTCCGGCATCAGCAAAACCGTCGCCGTGAACATCGAGATCGAAGCCGATCGCGCGCAATGACATGATCATCGCGCTTATTAGCTGGATCGGGCTCGCCTGCTGGTGCGTTTGTTTTTGGTGGATGCATCGGATTTCCTCGCGGCAGGACGCGCTCCTGAAGCAACTGCACGAAATGGCGAGCCGGATCGAGGATCTCTCCCGCGCCGAGCACGACTTGATCCGCGAAGTGCACCCGCAGGTCAGCGAGATCAAGGAGCACGTCGAGGATGTGAAAGACGCCGTGTCCGCCGAGGACCGGTGATCGTTGTAGCGGCGTTTGTGTCAAACGCCGGGCAGCCGCTTGGCACAAGCGCCTCTACAATTGATCTTCCCGCATGGAGGTTACGCCGCTCGGAGATTCCGCGCTTATCGTGCGTGTGCGCGAGGAATTCGAGAGCGCGCCGGAAGAAATGTTGCAGGCCGTGCTTGCCACGCTTCGCTGTCTCCAAGCGGCGCAGCTACCCGGCGTTGCCGAACTCACTCCTGCTTACACAACCGTGGCCTTGTTTTACGATCCCGCCGCCGCAGCCCAAGCCGGCGGACCGCGGGAAAATCTGTTTGGCTGGTACGAAAACAAGGTTCGCGAAGCGCTAAAATCTGTCCCCTGTAGCCACCGCCCTGTGGGCCGTTCCCCCAAGACGCGCCACAGGCGCGTGGCTACAGCGTCACCTACAGCCCGCGCCATCGAAATTCCCGTCTGCTACGAAGCCGAATTCGCGCCCGATCTCGACGAGGTCGCGCAACATGCCGGACTCGATCGCGAAACAGTTGTCGATCTTCACGCGACCGCTGAGTACCGCGTCCATTGCGTCGGGTTTACGGCCGGTTTTCCGTTTCTCGGGGGATTAAATCCCAAATTGGCCACACCGCGTCGCTCGACGCCGCGCAAAGAAATTCCGGCCGGCGCGGTCGGCATCGGCGGCGCGCAGACTGGAATCTATCCTGTGAAATCGCCCGGCGGCTGGAACATCATCGGTCGCACCCCGCTGCGCTTGTTCGACCCAGAGAAAAATCCCCCCGCGCTTCTGCGAGCCGGCGATCGCGTGCGCTTTCGGCGCATCACCCGCGAGGAGTTTGAAGTTTTGCGCGAAGGTGGATCGCGTTCTCCGAGCGCGATGGTAAATAGTGGCGCCGCAGGCGCGTAGAACTTTAACATCGCGCCCGGAGTTCGCGATCCACCAATGAGCTTGAGCGTCATCCGCGCCGGATTCCTCACCACCGTCCAGGACCTTGGCCGCGCCGGCTTTCGGAAAGCCGGCGTCCCCGTCGGCGGCGCGCTCGATCCGCACGCGCTGCGCATTGCCAATTTGCTCGTCGGCAACGATGAATCGGCCGCCGGTCTCGAGATCACTTTCGGCGGTCTGCGCATGCGGCTGACCGACGATCGCATCCTCGCCTGGTGCGGGGGCGATTTCGAGACGCGGGTCGGTTCAAACGTCATTCCCGCCGGTCATCCATTCCTGGTTTGCGCCGGCGAAGAGCTGACCATCGATCGGCCGAAAACCGGCTGTCGCGCGTGGCTCCTCATCTCCGGCGGAATCGACGTGCCGCTTGTTCTCGGCAGCCGCTCAACCGATCTGCGCGCAAGCTTCGGCGGATTCCAAGGCCGCGCGCTTCGTGATGGCGACGAACTGCTGCTCGGCCAAATACCGCAGCGCGCAAAAGTTTTGGTAGAGCGATTGCGCCACGAAAAGATCGCGCGCTGGAAACCGCCGCACGACTGGTCGAGCCCGGCGCGACGCGAACCGCTCCTCCGGTTTATCCACGGAGTCGATTTGAACCGCTTCAACCCTTCAACGCTTCAACGCTTCAACGAAGAACCATTCACCGTCTCCCTTGATTCCGACCGCATGGGCGTTCGTTTCGACGCTCCCGAATTGCAGCGAAAGGACGATGTCGATCTTATCTCCGAAGCGGTCGCGCCCGGCACACTCCAGGTGCCGCCGAGCGGCAAACCCATCTTGCTCCTTGGAGATTGCCAAACCATCGGCGGCTATCCAAAAATCGCGCACGTGATCACGGTCGATCTGCCGATCGCGGCGCAACTTCGCGCCGGCGATCAGGTGCGTTTCCGCGAGGTGTCGCTTCCTGAAGCGCACCGCCTCTTGCGCGAGCGTGAATGTGACCTCGCGCAATTTCGACGTGGCCTGGAAGCGCATTTCTCATGAAGTTGATTGTCGATCTTAACGCCGACCTCGGTGAAGGCTCAGGTCACGATGAGGAACTGCTCGCCATCGTCACGTCCGCCAGCATCGCGTGCGGCTTTCACGCCGGCGACGCCGGCACGATGCGCCGCGCCATCGAGACCGCGCGCGACCGCAACGTCGCCGTCGGCGCGCACCCAAGTTTGTTCGATCGACAAAACTTTGGCCGCAAAGAACTGGCCGTCACTCCCGATGAAGTCTTCGACGCCGTGACATACCAGCTCGGCATTTTCCAAGCCATCGCCGAAGCCGCCGGCGCGCGCCCAAACCATGTGAAACCGCACGGCGCGCTTTACAACATGGCTGTGCGCGACGAAGCGCTCGCCGACGCAATCGGCCGCGCTACAGCTAAGATCGACAATCGATTGGTCTTGTTCGCGCCGGATGGCAGCGCGCTCGCCCGCGGTGCCGAAAAGCATGGCCTGCAAATTGCGCGCGAAATTTTCGCTGACCGTAATTATCTCGGCACCGGCTGGCTCGTCCCGCGCTCGCGACCCGACGCCTTGCTCCACGATCCGGTTGAAGCGGCCGAGCGTGTCATTCGAATGTTGCGCGAGGGCAAAGTGAAATCGGTCGACGGAACAGATGTCGATGTTCGCGGCGAAAGCATCTGCGTCCACGGCGACACGCCGGGCGCCGTGGAATTCGCGCGTGCTTTGAGATCGCGGTTGGAACAAGAGGGTGTGACGATCCAGGCGCCAAAGCAAATGACGAAATCCGAATGACCCGCCTTCGCCGAGCTACTGCGCGGCAGGCGAAGCTCAAAGGCATGACTAAAGGGACAATGTGGGAGGGACCTCAGTGTCCCGACAATTTCCGTCCGGCTCGGAGTCGCGGCGCTAAGGCCGATCCCACATTAAGTCATGGCCGATAACACCGACAATCAGCGCGGCCGCCCAGCGACGATCGTAATCGGGATGGACTTTTCAGCGCGCCGATGGGAATCTCGCTTGGCCAATGAGGACGACGGTTGAAGCGCTTTACGACGACGGAAAGCTGATCCTGCAGACGCCGCTGCCCCTGCCAGAGAAGACGCGCGTTCTGGTCACGGTTGAAACGGATCCAGAACGCGGCGCCTGGCTGCGAGTGTCGGAGGAAGCTCTCCTGCGGACCTGGCGCAATCCCGATGACGATGTCTTCAATGAATTGCTCGCGAAATGACGTCGTACTTTTACCGATTCCGTTCAGCGATTTAACCAGCCGAAAAGTTCGCCCGGCGATTGTAATCGGGAAGCAACGCTCGGATGTTTTTGTCGTGCCGATCTCTTCTCAGCTCGCCAATACGGATTGGCAGCTCAAGGAATGGTCCGCAGCAGGCTTAAACGTGCCGTGCGGAGTAAAAGCCCAGGTCGCGACTGTTGAAGAACAGCGCGTCATCAAGATCGTCGGCAAACTACAATCGGACGACATCCAGACGTTGAACGTGCGTTTACGAGCGTGGCTTGAGCTTTGATGACGGCCGACAACAGGGAGAATGTGGGAGGGACCTCAGTGTCCCGACAATTCCCGCCCGGCTCGGATTCGCGGCGCTAAGGCCGCTCCCACATTGAATCATGAGCGATAAGATCAATCATTCTTCTGTAGGGGTCGACGTTGTCGTCCCTGGGAAGCCGTCGGCTTCCCCTACAGGGCTGCGCCGCGCGCTCGGGCCGATCGACGCGACCATGATCGTCATCGGCTCGATGATTGGGTCGGGGATTTTCATCACCTCGGCGGAAACATCTCGCCTCACCGGCGCGCCGGGATGGTTGCTGCTCGCGTGGGCAGTGGCGGGTCTGCTCACGATCACCGGGGCGCTGTGTTGCTCGGAGCTGGCCACGATGATGCCGCGCGCGGGCGGTGTTTATGTTTTTCTCCGCGAAGCTTACGGGCCGTCGCTCGGATTTTTGTACGGCTGGAGTTTGTTCCTCGTCATTCAAACCGGCACCATCGCGGCCGTGGCGATCGCCTTCGCAAAATTCCTCGGCGTCTTTGTGCCGGGCGTTGCTCCTGACGCCTACCTGATCGCGCCCATCAGGTTGACGAGCGGTTACGCGATCAGCTTATCGATTGAACAATTGATCGCGATTGTGTTGATCGCGCTGCTTACCTGGACAAACACGCGCGGACTCGAGCTGGGCAAGCTCGTCCAAAACGTTTTCACCTTCGCAAAAACGACCGCGCTCGCCGGAGTCGTAGTGGTCGGTTTGCTCTTCGGCTGGAGCGCGATGAGCGCAGCGCGTTCGTCCGCGTGGTGGGATTCATGGGCCAACGGGTGGACCGCGCAGGTCGCCCAGCCGGGTTTCACATTCGCGGGCGGTCTAGCGCTCACTCTGCTTTTTGGGAAATCGATGGTCGGCCCGGTCTTCGCCCAGACCGCCTGGACCAATGTCACCTTCGTCGGCAGCGAAATCCGCGACCCCGGCAAGAATCTCGTGCGTGCGCTGGTTCTCGGGTGCGGAATCGTGGTCGTTCTCTACGTCCTGGCAAATCTTTCTTACCTCGCGATCCTGCCGTTCTCAGAAATCCAGCACGCGCCGCAAAACCGCGTCGCGGTGGCGGCGATGAAGGCGGTGTTCGGCAATCCCGGGGCACTGTGCATGGCCGGAGCGATCATGATCTCGACCTTCGGTTGCAACAACGGGCTGATCCTGGCCGGCGCGCGCGTCTATTTCGCGATGGCGCGCGACCGTTTATTCTTTCAAAGGATTGGAATGACCAATCGTTTTCACGTGCCGGCTGCGGCGCTGGTGGCGCAGGGCATTTGGACGGCGCTGCTGACCCTGCCGCGCACGATCACAATCAACGCCGCCACTCACGAAATCAGTTACGGCAACGTTTACACGCAACTGCTCGAATACATCGTCTCGGCCGATCTGGTCTTTTATATTCTGATGATCGGAGCGGTCGTCATCTTGCGACGAACGGCGCCCACCGCCGCGCGGCCGTACCGGACGTGGGGTTACCCGCTCGTGCCGATCGTGTCGATCTTGCTGGCGGCATTGCTGATTGTCGATCTTGCCTTGCTTGTTCCGGCAACCTCCGGAATCGGAATGTTGCTCGTGCTGACGGGTGTGCCGGTTTATTTCTTGTGGCGAACGCGAGCCAGAGCCTCGTCGCCCGGGATCGTCTGAACCTCGCCTCGGCGAACCTCATCACGGCGGCGCTTGGCCTCGGTCGCCCAAAGTCGGTCGATGCGGCTAATCTCTGCGGCATCAAGGCTCTCAACGAGTCGATCGGCGAGAAGCGCACGCTGATCGCTCGGCAAAGCGAGCGCCTCCTGTGCAAGCTGTTCGATGGTCATCGGCATACAGAAAGCATAAGTGTTTGCCCCGCGTGCTCAAGGCCTTTGGCTTGCCTTTCAGCGGCAGCGTGGGATCGCCTAACGAGACCAAGATGAGCGACGGCGGGCGAAGACGCGCGTGGCTCGGAGTGGAAGTGTGGAAGTCATTTTAAAAATGGAGCGTACAGCGGTCTGCCGTTCGCTCCGTCGCCTGCTTAGGCCTCCTTTCAGGCCCTGTCATTTTGTTGGCCCGCGATTTGTGAAAAGCGTTTCCTTATTCGGCCGAGTTCGAGCAAGCGCGATCGCGCGATCACGCAACTTCTTCAGGGTTTGCAGAAAGGGCAGATAAAGTTCCTCGGGTTCATGCGGGCCAAACAAGAGCCAACCTAAGTTGATCTCGTCAATATTCTTTCCCATCTCTCGGTTTCTTTCCACGTTTGAGGCCGCTGCACGGAAGATGTTCAGCATTGTATCATTTTTCACCTCGGCAACCAAGGCAGCTGTATCAGAGTCGAGGACGACCTGATATCTAACGAGCAATGTCTCCAGATCTGACTGAAAATCGTTGCTGTAGCCCGTCACAATTCTGTCGAGACGGCAGTTTGGATCCTTGCTGTCTGGGAAGGGGCATAGCTTCGCCGGCATTTGGCGCAGGCGTTCGATGAATTCCGCTGTCGCATACGCGTCTATCTTGTCACACGCGTCGGCCATGTGCCGGTCGATAACATACGCCTCTAATTGGGCTTCGTCTTTAGGAGGTGCGTGTGTAGTATCTAAAATCTCTTTTAGTGGCAATAGGAAGCGGTTCAGGGCACTCAGTAGATCCTGGCCAGCTTGTGCGGTCACTAATGACTGTTTTTTGAGGGCGTCGGCGGTTTCGCGACGGTTGTGATAAGCGTTGTAGAAAGCGACACCAAAACTTCCGAGCGCTAAGGCGGCGACAATCCATCCCATGAGTGTGAGGCGCTTCCATCCCTTGCGCCGCGCGTTCCACGTGTTGCCCCGGATGCCCACCAAAGCGGAAAGCAGAGCGATTATCAGCGGTATTGAGTCTCCAAACATCGAGAGGTGCGTGGCCTAACGTGAACAAGATCAGCTACCGCCGGAGCGCGGTTTAAAGAAGATAGAAACTGGAATCGCATGGTTAGGCGTTGCTCGTTGGTGGTGAATGCTGTCATCTCGGGTTGAAAAGGTCTTGCACTGAGTGGCCGTGACTCTCGAAAGCAAGTTCGCCGAGCTGGCGGATTGCGTCAGTGACTTTTCGGTTGTGTTGAGAACGCTCCTGATGCTGGAGAACTACAGCCATGAAGAAAACGGTCGAAAGGAAAATGACGTATCTTGGGTTGGATTCGGTGATCTCGGCGGTGGAATATGTCTCACCGCCGAAGGGGAATTCGGGGCCAATGACACCACACAGCCCGTTCCGCCAGAGTTGGCGCTCGTCTGTCGAAAGCGAATCGGCGTAGCTGATGAGGTTGAAACTGGTTCTCCGAACGTCGTGCACGGCTTGATTGCGAGCGGTTGAGAAGACGCGAACGAATGCCTGCTTGGAAGGTGATAGTAGGTTAAGTGCCTTCACGAAGGCCATCTTGCTGGTGCGGCCGTGTGTCGGAAGGTCGGATATAAGGTCCGTCATGCGCGGGTCGTTGAAGTGGTTGGCCAACAAGTGATTGAGGCCGGACTCGATGAGAGCGTGGAAGCGAATAACAAAACTCCAATCGTCGTCCTCGCTGAAGGCATGGTGGAATGTGTCCGTCAGAAAGGTGTCGGATACTCCAATGGTCTCGACAAGCCATCGTCGGAAGATGTCCCAAACCTGTTCCTTCTGTTCTTCGGAGGGTTCCACACTGATTATCCGTTTACCGGCTGGCTTGAGTCTCCTGCCCGGCATATGCCACAGCGGCGGGCGCGTCGTTACCGCGGTGGCCGTGAACGATTAGATTGAGAATCGTGTTGCTCGCCGCGTGGCCGGTGTGCGCCTTGATCGGATCGACCGCCACCCAAAACAAGCTCCAGCGCGCGAGC